>TARA_R110001583_G_scaffold195432_1_pt1 | contig 215144 bp, 205 predicted proteins | sample TARA_R110001583 | Tara Oceans TARA_R110001583 (sample SAMEA4398432) | marine metagenome | biome: Polar Biome; feature: [MES] marine water layer (ENVO:01000295) within the mesopelagic zone...; material: water (ENVO:00002006), including particulate matter (ENVO:01000060) such...
CGACCGGGCGCGCGTGCTTTCCGCTGCCGAAATGCTCGGCATGGCGCAAGCTGTGTTCGACACGACCCTCGACTATCTGAAGCAGCGTGTGCAGTTCAATCAGGTGCTCGCCACTTTCCAGGCGCTGCAACATCGCATGGCGGATCTGTTCGCCGACCTCACGCAGATGCGCTCCGCGGTCGAGGCGGGTTTACAGGCAGTCGACAGCGGTTTTGGAGTCGCGCGTGCAGCGACCATCGCCAAGGCCGAGGCAAATCGCGTGCTGCACGCTATCAGCAACCAGGGTATCCAGCTGCATGGCGGCATCGGGATGACCGACGAATTCAATGTCGGCTTCTACCTCAAGCGTGCTCGCGTGCTCGAGGCGAGTTGGGGGTCGTCAAGCTACCTCAAGGACCGTTTTGCGCGATTGTCCGGTTACTGACGACGAAGGTTTCTCGCCGCTCGCAACTTGCCGTCAGCCCACAATTTCGGAGGCGGGGCCGTAACCCGCGTCTTCGGGAATAGTGAGGACATTCTTCCCGTCTCGCTGAATGATTTCAGGCAGAACCGTTACGATATCGCGGGCTTCAGCCTGCGCCACGCAATCCGCTGCGCTTGCGGCTTTGGCCAGCAGTTGCAGATTCAAGCGCGTAGGAAATATAATGGTTCGTTCGCCGCTGGCTTCCATTTCCAACGCCTTGTGCGGCGAAAGCCATTCCGCATCGACGGTTTCGTATCCATCGCATGCGGCAATCTGGCGTTCGGGCGCGCGAACAACGAAGAAATGTGTGTCGAAGCGCTTGTGCATGAAGGTGGGCGTTATCCACCTTGCGAAATTGCTTAACCGATCGAGGCGTAGGTGCACACCGGCCTCGCGAACGACGTCAAGAAATTCGCGCTCCCCTCGCTCCACCGCTTTGCGACTTTCAAGATCACATGTATCCTCGAACGCACCGCCGTCACGATAATCGCCTAGCAGGATGCCGGCTTCCTCGTACGCTTCGCGGATCGCGGCAATCCGCAAAGTGCGCTGCGTATCGTCGAAAGTGCTCCAGCCCTCGCAATGATTAGCCCATTCGAGAGCTTCATCCCCGGCCGAAGGCTTTCCTCCGGGAAATACCAGCGCGCCGGAGGCAAAATCGATCTGGTGATGGCGTTTGACCATCAGGACCTGAAACTCCGGCGCGTCGCGAAGTAGGAGCATGGTTGCCGCAGGGACCGGATCGACGGGCTTTGGCATCGTCATCAGTTTCTCCAGTAGTCCAGGTTCGGACCCATACTATATGTTGGGGTACAGGCGCCGACAAGCACAGAAGTTGGCGGCGAAGCTTCTTCAGATTGGGCTAAACATTTGCCAAGGGGAAATTCATCCGCGATCGGCTGGCGTGCCCCCCCAGCTAGCAGGGCTATCGCATGTGGGCTGTGGCTTTCTCAAGATATTCGTCTTCCCACGCACATCGCATGAGCCTTCGTCGTTTTGAAGTTTTGGGATCGTCGATGGCGTTTATGATGTTGAGGGCTGCGCGGTTGATGAGGGCGAGGTTGGCCGGTGCGTTGTCTTTGCGGGCGCGCAGATCGTCTTCCCTGAACACGACATCGAGGCTCCAGTGAAGATTGTTTTCGATGGTCCAGTGAGCGCGTACGACGGCCAGGGCATCAGCGGCTTTCATCCGGCGTGAGAACAGGAAGAGGCGTGTTTTGGGTTTGGCGTTGCCGCGCTGTGTCGTCACTTCGGCGATCGCGGCAACGCCCGGAAAGTCATGCTTTTCAGCAAAACCCGGTGCATCAGCGATGCGGATGCTGCGGGCTTCGCGCCGGCCATGCGCACGGCCGCTCGAGCGAGCGGTGGCGTCTTTCTGCGCGCCGGCCAGGACCGCTTCAGCATCCCGCTTAATCTTCATCTGATTGCCTTTCAGGCACAGGGCATAGTCTCCGCCGCGCTCCAGGATCTTCGCCGCCATCCGGCGATGGGTGTGCAGCGCGTCGGCGGTGACGACCGTGCCCTTCAGGTCCAGAAGGTCGAGCACGGCAAGCGCCGCTGTGACCTCATTCTCCCCCTTGGCCAGGTCCGGCATCACACCGGCCAGCGCCAGGCGTGCGTTCGCCGCCCAGGCCGTGACCATCAGCGGCGGCGCCGTCGCCATCCCGGTCACATGGGCCCGGCGCAGCGCCTTACCATCAATCGCAACCACCCCGTCGAGACTGTCGGCAAAAGCCGAAGCAAACTGCGCAATAGCAACACACGTCGCCCCGCCGCCAAGCGCCGATGCCACCGCAATCAGGATAATATCTCCAGGCCGATGGACCACGTTCGAACCCCGAGGGTCTTCCAACGACGTCAATAATACCGAAGGTCTCTCCATGACTGCTCTCCTCTGCCCACGAGCAAGAGAATCCCCTTCAAGATCAAATGCAGATCCTCACATGCGATTCCCCTGCCCCAGCTAGGGGTCATGTCAATGGGTATATGCCAGCGTTTCTAGGCGAGACGACTGGTTTCTGCACTGGCGGGTCCGATTATGCCGGGCATGATCAGGGCCAAGAAAAACAAGGCAAGTCGAAGAAGCAACACATCCGTTCTCACATGACTAAAAGTTGAGCGACAGTAAAAGTAACCAAGTTACGCAGCTCCACCAGAATCTCACCGGTCGCCCGAACGAGAGCAGATGCATCAGTGGCTCGACCATTGCGCTAAACAATAAGTTCGAAAGTAACACTCGAAGAAACCGAGTCCCCGCTGTCAAAGTTTCGTCGCGCGTGGTCGCGTCCCTCACCGTCCATTGCTCCATCAGGAAAGTCAGACATCCATGAACTACTCAGAAAAGTTTCAAGCCTTGGCCGACGCCGCGCGGGCCAAAGTTGAAGAAGTCGCGCCAAGCGACGTCGATCGCTTGCAACAGGAAGGCGCGATCGTTCTGGATATCCGCGACAAGGAAGAGCACGATGCCGGCCACATTCCCGGCTCGCTCCATGTGAGCCGTGGAAAGCTCGAAATGAACGTCGAAGCTGCCATCCCCGACCGTGATGCTGTCATCTTGTGCTACTGCAACGCCTACAACCGCGGCGCTCTGTCCGCCAACACGCTGAGAGAGATGGGATACGTCAACGCCAAATTTATCGCCGGCGGACTGAAGGGTTATAAGTCGCTGAAAGGGGCATAAGCTGCACTCCGATTCAGATTGGTGGACAGCCGCTCCAAAAACACGCCTTACAAAGAAGACTTTTTCAGACAAGGCGGTGGCCGCTCATTTTTGGGTCACCGCCTTTTGCTTTGCACCGGCGCCTAGCCGCTATCGGCGTCACGCCTGCGAAAGCATGACTATTCTAGCTCGCGAGATCCTGACCAGTCCTCCACCCCTCGCAGGAACTGGATCTCCATTTGACCTTGTGGGATATTATCGATAATTTCAGCCCTCATTCGCTTTCGATTGAAGCACGAAACCGCTGATCGGGCGACAGAGGTATTCAAGTTATGGCGATTGGCTTTGAGGGGGTGCGAATGACTAAAAGTTGGCTGATTGTCCAGATTGCCCTGCTTGCTGTCATGCAAGCGTGCGCCTTGATCACTGAAAGGCCGGCAGAAGGCCTTATTGTTCACATTACTAAAGGCATGATCTCCGGAAAGACCGATGGCGAGATTGAAGCCTATCTAAATATACCTTACGCCGCCGCTCCGACCGGCGAGCGGCGTTGGCGCCCGCCCGCTGATGCCGCCAGCTGGAGCGGTGTCAGGGATGGCACCCAAATGGGACCGGCCTGCCCGCAACCCGTCCGGCTTGCGGTGGTGGCTGGCGGGGTCGCCAACTTCCAGTCAGAAGACTGCCTGCACCTCAACATCTGGCGCCCGAAAGGGGCAGCCGATCTGCCTGTCATGGTTTGGATTCATGGCGGTGCTCATGTGATAGGTTCGGGCACGTTCCCAATCTTTGACGGAACACAACTGGCCAGGCAGGGCGTTATTGTTGTCACAATCAACTATCGGCTTGGCGCGCTGGGTTACTTCGCCCATCCGGCGCTTACCGCCGAAGCCGAAGCGGACGCCCCGCTCGGCAATTTCGGACTGATGGATCAACTGGCCGCTTTGCGCTGGGTTCAGACAAACATCGCTTCTTTCGGGGGGGATCCGGCAAGGGTCACCGTGTTCGGAGAGTCGGCCGGTGCGGTGAGCACAATGACCTTGTTGTCGATGCCTGAAGCTTCGGGTTTGTTTTCGGCCGCTATCGTTCAGTCTGGCGTAAATCTACTTCCGCCGAGATCCCTCACAGAGCAGGAAGCGCTTGGTCTCGCCGCCGCAAACGCCGTGGGCCTTGGCGCGGACGCGACTGCTCGCGACCTACGAGCAACAAGCGCTGATGATTGGGTAACAGTCGCTGGCGTGCGCAGCGGCGGCTCAGTTAATCCGTTCATCGATGGGCGGCTTCTGCGCGCTCCCCCGTATAGGGTTTTCGCAGACGGCGAAGAACTCGATGTGCCTTTGATGATCGGGGCAAACAGCAATGAAGCAAGTGTCCTTTTGGCGATGGGCCTGAGACCTGAAATTGCGACCGCGTATTTCGGTGATCAGTTGACCGAAGCAGAGACTGTTTACGGTCTTCCGGCAACCGATCCTGAGTTTGCACGTCAGGCTTTGGGAGACATCTGGTTTGTCGCTCCAGCCCGATGGCTCGCAACTGAGACCAGCGACGGCGCGCCGAGCTTCCTTTATCATTTTGACTATGTCGCCGAACGCCGACGCGAAAAGTCCGATGGCGCGGCACATGGATCAGAGATCACTTACGTATTCGATACGACTGAATACTACGAGAGCGTCGTCGGTGAACTCACACCTTCGGACCGAGTGTTCGCTGATGGGCTATCAGCATGCTGGGCATCGTTCGCGAAGACGCGCCAGCCTCAATGCGCATTGGTTCCCGGCTGGGGCGGGTACGATCCTCAACGCGATGAAGTTGCGCTTTTTGCCCCTGAAACACGAATTGTCGCTGGTTTCCGGCAACCAATACTGGACCTTATTCTCTCTAGATATGACGACCTGCCGCATTAGCGGCCCCCCTTGTTCACCGCTCTGAAGAGGAAGACGTTCGCATGATCAGTCGAAGACACGCCTTGCTATTGCCCGCCGCTGCGGCGCTAGGCGCCTGCGCAAATTTGCCTGTCACGGAAACGAGTTCCATGGAATACGAGGAAAGCACTCATGGCGCACTCGCGAGCACCATCGTCACTTATGCGGGCTTTGGTGCGCACTTCTCTGGTAGCGCCGGTGACCTTGCAACAACGGATTGGCTGGACCGAGAATTGCTCGGCGCGGGATACGAAACGCGCCGGCAAACGTTCGAGGTGCCATCCTGCGATGGCGAAACCGGCTCGGTGACGTTGTCTGATGGCACGTCGCTTTCCGGACCAATCCAGGCGCCGGGAAAGGCCATCGAAACACGGGCAGAACTCGTCCACTGGCACGCCGACCTGCCTCCGCCGGAACTGGGCGGCAAGCTGGTGGTTTATCACGCGCGCTTCGGCCGGCATTCCAGCCTGATGTCACCGGAGTGGCAGCGTGTGCTGAAGGCCGCCCGCGAAGCGCAATCGGCAGGCATTGTCGCTATCACCCACGGCCCTACCCGGCTTGCGATCCGGTTGAATGCGCCTGCCGATATCGATCTCGTCCCCATGCTGACGATTTCTCCAGCCAACTCGGCGGCCCTTCGGGTAGCTGCGCAAGGACAAACTGCCCACCTTTCAATCGCGCCAGCGCGCCCCACGAGGCTGGCCGACAATTTGATCGCCCGCCGCAAAGGCTCCGGCCCGCGGATCGTCGTCAGCACGCCGAAATCCGGCTGGGGAATCTGCGCCTCCGAGAGAGGCCCGGGAATCGCGATTTTCCTGATGCTCGCACGAACGCTCGCCGCGTCGCTTCCGGATGCAGACATGCATTTGGTGGCGACGTCAGGTCACGAGTATGAAAACCTGGGAGCACACAAGTTTCTCGAAAGCGCCGCGCCTGAGCCTGCCGAGACAGCGCTCTGGGTTCATCTTGGTGCGAACCTCTCTGCCGTTGATTTCCATGATCTTGGCCCGAGCCTTCTGCCGATCCCCTCGCCCGACCCGCAGCGCTATCTCGGCGCAACAAAAGGCCTCGACACATTGGCGCGCGAGATCTTCAACGGCCGCCCCGGACTCGAAGCGGCTTACGCAATGTCGGCAGAAGACGCAGCCGGCGAGCTAAGTGAGATCCTCGCCGTCGGCTACGCCTCCGCATTCGGCGCATTTGGAGCCGGGCGCTTCCATCACACGGACCAGGACACGCCTGACAAGGTCGACTTGATTGAACTGGCAGCCACCGGATCGGCTTTCCTCCGGATGGTTCATCGCGCTATCGGCTAGAGCAAAAAATGCGCCTGCCGGGAGTTCGGCAGGCGCAGATAGTTCCGGGAGGAACTTCGTTTCCAGATCAGAAGTCGTAGCGTAGCTCGACCCCTGTCAGGCGGGGTTGGTTGTAACGATTGATGGTCGGCGCGCGGGCGACGAAGTAAAGCTCATCAGTCAGGTTCCGGGCGAACGCCGTCACGCTGACCTTGCCAAAACGCGCCCCGAGGCGAAGGTTCAGAAGTCCGAAATCGTCGAGCGGCACCGTCGTAGCAGACAACTCCTGCACACCGCCGGTCTGCGCCGTGTAGACGAGGTTTGCAAAAGCTTCCGCGTCATCACCAATTGGTCGGCGATAGTCGAACGTTGCAGACCCGAGCCATTCGGGCACTTGCGCCAGGTCGAGCCCTTCGAAGCGCCCACTCACGACTTCACCTTCCTGATACGAAAGGCTGAAGCCCGTGTAGAGCTTGCCACCGGCAACATCGAACAGAGACGAAATCTCGCCTTCGATCCCGCGGCTTTCTGCATCTCCGGCGTTCGTTAGGAAAGATGTCGCCGCAACGGGACATGCCGGATTTGTCAGTGCGCAGCCGTTATCTGTCTGGGCGATGAGGTCTTGTTGATCGGTCATATAGGCGGCTATAGCGAAATAGGACCGGCTTCCGAGCGTGCCCTTGAGGCCGATTTCGTAGCTCTCGGAGGTTTCGTCATCGAAGGCGGCGTCGATCGGACGGGGCTGTCTTGGGTCACCGAGGTTGGTGTTAAATCCGCCTGCGCGATAGCTGGTGCCGAGTTTTGCATAAGTCAGGATGTCTGAAGTCAGTTTGTAAGCGGCGGTTGCGTTGTAGGAGAGATTGCTCGGGTCAATGCTCGCGTCGATAACCCGGGCCGCGCCGCCGAGCGGCGCGCCGGTTCCCCGATCAAACAGGCGAGATCTCAGAGACCGGTCATCCTGAGTAAAGCGAAGCTCGCCCGTGAGATTCAATCGCTCCGTAAGATCAAAACCAAGCGATCCGTATACGGCGTAGGAATTGTACTCGAGATTGACCGGCGAGATACTGCCGGTCGATGGATTGGGGGTCGTGGGGGTCCGTGCGTTCTCTACTGAGTAGTCACTCTCCAGGAGAAGAAGATCAATACCGGCAAGCCAGTCAAGCCGACCGTCGATGGCCTCTCCGGCAAGGTGGATATCCTGGTTGAAGGAGGTCGTCGTATCCCGCACGAAGGCGGCGGAATTCACGTCGAGCGGCACGACAGCCAGAATGTTTCCGGCCGCGATAGCGTCGGCACGTTCCTGCGCATTAATGGCATCTGCGTCGAGATCATAGGCAGAAACCCGCTCGCGGTAGAGCGTGGTAGCGTTCAATTGCGCCCCGCCCAGATCGTACTTCGCGACGATCTGGTAGGAGTCCACATCCTGTTCGGCCGACGGCGGCGTGTTCCAGGGATAGTTGAAGCGGTCTTGGATGTAACCACCGGGGAAGCCCGGCGTTCCGGCAGGAATTTCGATCTGATAGTGGATTGCCGGCGTTTCGAGCTTTTGCGTTTCTGCCAGGAAGAGCAAATCCAGCGGACCCGAACGATAGCGCAATTGCGCCCGCAGACCTTGGCCTTCTTCCCTGTCGAAATAGACGTCATTGACAGGATTATAGAAGAAACCGGACTCCTGCCCCACCGCAAAACCGCTGAAGCGCACTGCGAGAGTATCGCTGAGCGCCGTATTGAAGACGCCCTCACCGCGAAGGTTTTCGTTCTCGACGCCATACTGCGCTTGCACGTAGCCGGACGTTTCGAATTCTGGCTGGGCTGAAACGACGTTCACTGCGCCACCAACAGCGTTACGCCCATAGAGCGCTCCTTGCGTGCCGCGCAAAATCTCAACGCGGCCGATGTCCAGAAAATCAATCAGAGCAAAGTTACGGCCGCCGATTCCGCCTCCGCCGATATACGAGGCGTTCCGGTAGAGACCGACGCTGGGATCGCCGTTTGTCGCGCGCGCTGTCGAAGACGCGCGAATGGACAACTCTGACGTGACTGACGAATTCAGATTGTTGAAACGAACGCTGGGCTGATCGGCCAGCAATTCGCCGCTGGTACGGGCGCCGCCACGCTCGGCAAGCGCGTCACCCCCGATCACCGAGGCAGCCGTTGGAACTTCGGATAGCCGCTCTTCCCGGCGGCGCGCCGTGACGACAACTTCGCCGAGCCGGACTTCATCGTCTGCCGGTTCCGCACCGTCAGCTGGCGCCGCGGCAGTTTCAGGCACCTGCGCTGAAGAAGGCGCGATCCCGGTGGCAGCTACCGTCAAGGCTGTTGAAGCAAAAAGCATAAAGCGAAGCATATGTTCCTCCCATTCGGCCCGTTTTGGCCATATTATCGATAATGTGAGATTATCGATAATATTTGAGAGCATCTGTCAAGCGCCCCCGGTCTTCGTCGAACAAATCGATGCGAGAGGACAAGAATGCGAAACTTGAAACAGGAGTGGCCCGCCGAATGAACGACGGACTCGGAAGGCTGAATTCGTCAGCCTACTTCCGGCGGGGCACTTTTCGATGCGGAGGCGGGGCAGCCTGCCCATCCAGATAGGCCGCAAGCGCTTCCTGGAAGTAATCCTGCAGATTGCCAATCAAGGACCGGGCGAGCTTGTCAGCTTTCTCCGCCTGCCGGGCCTGAATAGCCGCGCAGAGCTGTTCATAGATTTCGGCTGACTTAAGTGCTGGTGCGACGGGCAAGTCTTCGAGGAACTTTTGAGAGATGACGCGGTGCTGCCATTTGGCAACAATCGCAACACGGTCCAGCAATATCTTTGACTGCGGCGCGCGTGCACAATGCGCAATATAGCTACCGATACGGTTCGAGACCGCGAGATGCTCAAACGTATTCCGCGTCGCATGCGCGACGGCGGTAAATTCCTTGACCCGTGCCACGAGCTGTTCCGCTTCGCCGTCAGTCATCCGTTGGCTAGCCAGCCGGCAGACGACGCCGAACAGGGATTTCCAGAGCTCGAGAATTTCAATTGTTGCCAGCTTGTCGATCACCGCGACACGGGCGCCGCGCCAGGGAACGACTTCCACGAGACCGATATTCGCAACTTGCCGGAACGCCTCACGCACCGGCGCATGCGACACCCCGAAACGCTTGGCGATCTCCCGCTCCCGGATCCATGAGCCGGGCGGAATGCGCCATTCTACAATATCGTCAATCAAAGCGGCCGCGATGACACGGTCCTGGGTGAGCGCATCTTTTGCTGCTTCCTGGGGCATTTCTTCTGGCTGGTCTGCCACGCCGTTTTTCCAACTTTTCAAAATTTCGTCTAGCCTAAAGCACTTTCAAAAGGCAGAATTATCGATAATCTAATAAAGGACCGTTTAAAAGTGCTTAGAACCTTGTCTCTTGTGCTGGCTCTTTCAGCAACTTCGTGTGCAGCTCAAGCTCTTCCCGCTGAGACCGCCAGCAAATCGGATGCATGCCAACGGGCGATTGCAATGTCTGACGCAGACCGCGGCCTGGCTGTCCTTGTGTTAAAAGACGGAGAGCCAGTTTGCAGCAGCCCTCGCCCAACGCTGGATCAACCTCACGAATTATGGTCGGGCACAAAGAGCTTTCTTGGCATCATGGCCGCCATTGCAGCAAAGGACGGCCTGTTGTCACTCGACGAGCCTGCAGCAGCCACGCTCACCGAATGGCAGGATGACCCGCAGCGCGAGAAAATAACCCTGCGTCATCTCCTCTCGATGACCAGCGGGCACAAAAGCCGCGTCGGGCGTCCGCCCGGCTACGGAAAAGCGGTCGCGAGCGACATCGCCGCTCCACCTGGCTCGAAATTCCTTTATGGGCCTGTCCCTTCCCAGATTTTCGGTGAAGTCATGCGACTTAAACTGCAAGCATATGGTAAGTCTGGAGGCCCCAAAGAATACCTCGAAGAGCACCTGTTTGCGCCCCTCGGGATTGAAGATTACAGCTGGCGCAATGGGCCGGACAAACAACCCCTTATGCCTCAGGGAGTTGTCATGTCGGCCCGCGACTGGGCAAAGTTCGGAGAATTTGTGCGCAGTGGCGGTCAGATTGGTGGCACACAGATTGTAGATCCGGACACATTTGAAGCACTCTTCGAGGGTGGTGCCGCGAATGCAGCCTACGGACTATCCTGGTGGCTGCCTCGGCCTTCACAGTCGAAGGATGCTGTTACAGCGACAACCGATATAGACGATTATGCTGACCTCCTTCCCGCTGATATGGTCGTCGCAGCCGGAGCCGGCAATCAGAGGCTCTACGTCATCCCCTCGCTTGGCGTAACGATCGTGCGTCTTGCGGAGCTGGATTTGGCAGCAGCCTTGCGGGGAGACCACGGAAAATGGTCGGACTATGAATTTATACAGCTAGCACTGGAGGCAGTAGACGCCAAAGCCCCGCTTCCTTCGAACTGATATCAAATTTGGAAGCCTACTCTTCAGAGTCCCAATCAATAAATAGGTTCAACAATATCAGCCAAGAGAAAATCTACTCTCCACTTGTGCAGCAGAATGCTTATCGCAGGTCTGGCCAAGGCGCGTGCCGTGTCTCGGGCACCCTCGATGACAGACCCGTATCCAGCGAGTAAATTTCTATAGAGGCCAGAACAGAAGCAGTCTGAGCACCCGTACCTTTTTTCCGTCGCCTCAAAGCGATGAGGCGTTCGGGATTGCCGCAGTTTTTTAACGCGTAACTCGACAACGATGCGGTCGCTTGTGCAAAAGTTCAGAAACTCCATTCACCCAGGTTATACGCACGTGACAGAAGAAAGCCGCACAACTGGACTGCCGGGCCTCATGCAGTCCCCGCCACTTCAGATCATTGACATCCTGAAGTATGCGGCCAATGCACATGGCTCAGTCGAAGTCGTTTCCCGGCTCGTGGACGAGCCGGAAGCGCGCTCTACGTACGCTCTCGAACTAAAGCGGGCAGAACGCGCGGCATCAGCCTTGAGGGCGCTCGGCGTGAAGCCAGCCGACAGGGTTGCGACGCTGGCCTGGAACACGCATCGGCATTTTGAACTGTTTTATGCCGCGCCCGGCATCGGCGCAGTTTTGAACACCGTCAATCCACGCCTGTTCGATGAACAGATCGTATTCATCCTGAACCATGCGGAACCGGATGTGCTGCTCTTCGACAAGACCTTTTTGCCTCTCGTCGAGAGACTCGCGCCGCAGATGCGAACGGTGACGAAATTCGTGATGATGAGCGACCGCTTGGCCCACACGCCGGGCATGGTCAACGCGCTCTGCTACGAAGACTTGCTGGCAGCGCAGAGCGATGGGTTCTCGTGGCCGGTTGTGGACGAGAGTTCGGGCGCGTTCTTGTGCTACACATCTGGCACAACCGGTGATCCAAAAGGTGTGCTTTATTCGCACCGGGCTGTCGTGCTGCACACGATGGGATCGAGCCTCAACAGCGCGTTCGGGTTCAATGCCTTTGACGTCGTGATGCCATGCTCGTCACTCTTCCATGCGACCGCGTGGGGCCTCCCATTTGCAGCGCCGATGAACGGGTGCAAGCTGGTGTTTCCATGCGAAAAAATGGACGGCGCCAGCCTGCAATCTCTGATCACGAGGGAGGGTGTCACGTTCACGGGAGGTGTCCCGACGATCTGGACGATGTATCTCGCCCATCTCGAAAGCAGCGGCGAGATGCCCGGAAAGCTGCAGCGCGTCGTGATCGGAGGTTCGGCCGTGCCGCGTGCCATGGCAGAGCGTTTCAAGAAACTATACGGTGTTCAGGTCTTGCAGATATGGGGCATGACCGAGACGACCCCCCTCGGGGTGATTGCAACGCCGACGCCGACCCTTGCTGCACTCGGAGAAGAGGCAATGGACGAAGCCATCTGGACACGCCAGGGGCGCCTGCAGTTCGGCATCGAACTGCGTATCGTCGATGAGGATGGCAATGACGCGCCGCGCGACGGCGTGTCGTCCGGAGCGCTGCTTGTGCGTGGCCCGTGGACCATCAAGCGATATTTCCGAGCTCCCGCTGACGCCACGGACACAGACGGATGGTTCGATACCGGCGATATCGCCACGCTTGATGAGTATGGCTTCATGCGGATCACAGACCGCAAGAAGGACGTGATCAAGTCAGGCGGCGAATGGATCAGTTCGATCGATATCGAGAATGTTGCGGTCTCCTGTCCGGGCGTCAGGATCGCGGCCGTCATCGGGATCGCGCATCCGAAATGGGAAGAGCGACCCCTTCTCATCGTGGAGCCGCATCAAGGCGTAACAGTTGAGGCCGCTGATGTCCTGGCGCATATCGCAGCGCAAGTGGCCAAATGGCAGGTTCCTGACGAAGTCGTATTCGACACAGTCCCCCTTACAGCGACCGGCAAGATAGACAAAAAGGCTCTGCGTCAGATCTATGCCCTGAGATACTCGTGACAGAGAAGATAGCGAACCCATGGCAGGAGCAAACGTTGCTGCACATGCTCGCCAAAGGCATTGACGGCTTCAAGGGCGGGCTCAGCGCGAAGAATTACATAACGCAAACAGGCGCCCCAGGCGCAACCGCGACGCGCGACTTTGCCGACATGGTCGCCAAAGGTGCACTCGTCCGGGACGAGGAACACAAATCCACCCGGTACTTTTTGAATCTGGACCGAGAAGGCTAGTAATTACCACAGCCCTATTCGGCAGCAGGGATTCCTGTACATTCCCGAAAAGAACATATTGGGAACGCGCGCAGCTTGGTGTATCCGGCACTGATTACCTTCCCCACAGCCCGCAAGACCAGCAAGAGCAGCCGGAGGTTCACCGTGATCTATTGCGCCCTGCACACGCTCCGCAGCCGGGAAATCATCCGGATAGTCGGTACCGGCGATCACCTTCCCCAGGCCGGCGAGGACAATGCCTTCCTGCAGGAACTCGCCGACATCGTGGATGAGGCGCTCCAGCGGGAGGTCGAGCGCCAGAGGGCAAAGGATGCGCGTTGAACCGGCTGCGCCGCCCTACGGGCGGCATCACGGCCCCTCAAGCGGCCGAAGGCATGGAGCACTCCCCCCAGCCTCAATCTGCAATAGACAGGCCCGCTTCAATCCCCGAGAATACCCCATCTCTCCAGCATACCGGCAAGGCCTCCCCCGTTGCAGACCTCCCTCGATCATCTCCCCCCTGCCCGGCAGGCAGAATTTGCCCGCATACAGGAGGTCATCCTTGAGGAGCTGGAAACCCGCATCAAGGCGGACGGCAAGGCCCGCGCTAAACGCTACCGGCTCCTTAAGCTCGTCCTGTTTGGAAGTTTCGCCAAAGGCACCTGGTTTGAAGACAGCCGGTCGGGACGTGCCTCCGATGTCGACCTGCTCGCCATCGTCAGCCATGAAGCCCTGACCGAAATGAGCGCCTTCTGGGGCGAGGTCGAAGACCGCCTCTACACCGACCCGCTCGTCAAACGCGATGTCTCCATCATCGTCCACACCCTACAGGACGTGAACCGTCAGCTCAAGGACGGTCAGTACTTCTTTTCGGAGATCATCCAGCAGGGCATCCTGCTCTTCGAAGACGCTGAACCCGATAAGAACGGCAACCCTAAGAACCTCCTCGCCAAACCCGCGAAACCTGATCCGACAAAAACGCTAGAATTGGCCTCGGGGTTTTACACGCAATGGAAGGATGCTTCCGAAACTTTCCTGGAGATTGGTCGCGAGTACACCCATCGCAAAGAACCAAAACTCAAAATCGCCGCCTTCCAGCTCCACCAAGCCGCCGAGAGCGCGTACCGCATGTTCCTGCTGACAACGACCCTCTACGCACCCGGCACGCACCATCTCGGAAAGCTCCGGAACATCGCGCGCACGATTGATGGTCGACTTGACGAGGTATGGGAGCCGCCGCAGAAGCCCTACAAACGCTATTTCGAGCTCCTGCGCCGCGCCTATGTCGAAGCGCGCTACTCACCCTCATATGAAACGACACAGGAAATACTCACCTGGCAGGCCGATCGGATCGAACAGTTGATCGCTGTTGCGAGCGAGCTCTGCGACGAACGCCTCGAGCGGCTGCAGGCAGAAGCGAACTGATCATCGCGTCCGCCGCAGCCTATAATCGAGTACACTAATCAAAGTGTCGACAGATGTTCAGCCTCCGGATCAAGGATGCGGTCGGAAAGCCTGGTCCCAGATACGGACCGCCGGGCAACCTGCTGAATAAAATAGTCAAACCGCCTCTGCCCCAAGGCATGTGCGATCTCGCGCTCTCCCTCCGGGATCGGATCGGTACGCGTGAGCCAGTAAAGAACAAACAGGCCAAGCGTCTCCAGCAACAGTGCGACATCCCGCTCGATTTCTCCCTGCCGGACCTCAAACGCCTCTAGCCTGGCGAACAACCTCTCTTCTAGCCCATGGCGGATCTGCGGCTCAAAATACTCCTGCAGCGCCTTCTCGATGAGGGCGTTTTTCGTCACGCCCGGGCGGCGCGTGGCTGCTTCGAGCTTACGATGCAAGTCTGCCCGGAGGCGCAGGTTCAGTCGCGGCTTGCCCATGTCAGAAATCCGGCAGGAAATCACTACCATCCTTATCCAGGCCGGCTGCCCGGCGAACGGCCTTTATATGGGGATCTTCCTCGACCGGCCCCTCGTCATCGAGTTCTGGCGCGACTTCGGCAACATCAACATTGGGATAGCGTTTCGGCGGATCCAGTTCCGGTTCCAGGATGAGACCGCCGCTGCTTTCACCCCCTCCTCCGTTGTCAGAAGGCCAAGAGAGCGCCCTGCCAGCAGCCACAGTGATCCAGTGATCCGACTGTCCCTCTTCCACGCGTTCTGCGGATGCCGGGGGAAGAACCCGCGGAGTGAAGTTGCCATCCTTGAAGTAGCGCAGCTTCTTCGCCCGCACCGGCGGGACACCGGAAACCATGACAATCTCATCCGTGGCCGGCAGCTGCATGATCTCGCCCGGCGTCATCAGGGCACGCTGGGTCTCCTGCCGGGACACCATCATGTGCGAGAGCCAGGGCGCGAGCCGGTGTCCGGTATAGTTCTTCTGGGATCGCAGCTCAGTTTTGGTGCCGAGCGCTTCGGAAATCCGCTTGGCCGTGCGCTCATCATTGGTCGCAAACGCCACCCGGACATGGCAATTGTCCAGAATGGCGTTGTTGGGACCATATGCCTTCTCGATCTGGTTCAGGGACTGGGCGACCAGGAACGCCCGGACCCCATACCCCGCCATGAAGGCAAGTGCCGTCTCGAAGAAATCGATCCGCCCCAGGGCCGGGAACTCATCCAGCATCAGGAGCAGCTTCCGTCGGGAGGGATCGGGCTCTTGCTCGGTCAGCCGGCGCGCAATCTGGTTGAGAACAAGCCGCATGAGGGGTTTGGTGCGCGAGACATCCGAGGGCGGACAGGCGAGATAGAGCGACAAAGGCCTTTCCCCGCCCACAAGGTCCTCGATCCTCCAGTCACTCTTGGAGGTCACCTCAGCCACTACCGGATCCCGGTAGAGGCTCAGAAAGCTCAGCGCCGTTGAGAGCACGCCGGAGCGCTCATTCTCCGCCTTATTCTGCAGCTCCCGTGCCGCCTGCGCGACGACCGGATGCGGATGAGTCCCAAGATGCGGTGTCGACATCATCAGCCGCAGGGTCTCGGAAAACGTCCGCCCCGGATCAGACAGGAACCGGGCGCAGCCCGCCAGCGTCTTGTCTTCTTCCGCGTACAGCACGTGCAGGATCACGCCGGTCAGCAGGGCATGGCCCGTCTTCTCCCAATGGTTCCGCCGCTCCAGAGAGCCTTCCGGGTCGACCAGGATGTCGGCAATGTTCTGTGCGTCCCGGACTTCTCCTTCCCCGCGCCGCACCTCCAGGAGCGGATTAAACCGCGGGCTCTTGGGATTTGTCGGATCAAAGCGGACGCAGTCTGAGAAGGTCGACCGCCATCCCGAGGTGAGCGTCCAGTTTTCTCCCTTGATGTCATGGATCACTGCGCTTCCCGTCCAGGAGAGCAGGGTCGGCACCACCAGCCCGACGCCCTTCCCCGACCGCGTCGGAGCGAACGCCATGATGTGTTCCGGCCCGGCATGGCGCAGGTACCTGCCACGATACCGCCCGAGGAAAACCCCGTCCTTCCCAGACAATTTGTGCCGACGCACATCCTTCGGGGTCGCCCAGCGGGCAGACCCGTAGGTCGTTACGAACTTTGCATCCTGGCTGCGGATCACAGAGCCGATCACAGCCACGAGGATTCCAAACAGGCCGCCGCTTGCCGCGATCAATCCCGCCTTCGCAAAGAGCTCCGGCGCATAAGAATCATAGGCGTACCACCACTGGAAAAGCCGCCAGGGCACATACACCGGCTGCTCGCCAATACTGAACCAGGGCGCGCCAAGCGCCCCCTGGTAAGCTAATGCTTCCGCCACCCACTGCGTGGCGTACCAGTTCGTCATTACAATGACGATCAGTACAATGCCGACCTGGCCAATCAAGATTTTCCCGGGATTCATAAGCGTAGACTCCAGCTTCTAAAACGAAGCCGTATCTTCCACTAACCGCATCGGCCCTGCCTAGTTGGACGCTATACAGAGATATGCAAACGCACGCAGACCTGACCAACGACGGGGCAATGCCCCGCCAGCTACTTGCTCGACAACGCGCGGAGAATTTTGGCGATCGTCTCAAGCGTCGCCAGGGAAGTCGTCCGGTCAATCAGGACGTGACACCTGCGCCGGGTCCGCAGGATCGCAGTGTCCTCAACCTCTGTATCAGCGTAGCCCTCAAACAAAGCATCGACCGGCAGCGTGAAAAACCGGGCAAACTCGAACAGCATTCCTGCAGATATGCGGTTGGTTCCGCTTTCATACTTATGAAGTTGCTGGTGACTGATCCCCATCGCCTCAGCCAGAGCGGAGAGCGTCAGTCCGGCATCCGTGCGCCGCCGGCGGATGTTCGCCCCAACGATTAGATCAGCTCCCACCGCTTTCCGTACAGAGCGTTTCCTCGCAGGCTTCTTCATCGCTCCCCCCGCACCAAACATTTGAGCGAACCATAATCGATGTGCCCTGCGCGACAATCGACAAGCCGTTCACCTCTCGCATCACTACAACGACCATCACGGCTCCTATATCCCGAAAGCGGACCTCAATCATACAACACTAAGCGTCTTCTTTCGGACGCATTCCGGACCATGCATGTTGACTTGGATGCCTCTGCTTCAGCCCAGAAGCAGAGCCTAAGCTGTTCGAACTGGAGTTCCGCTGGGCGCCATAAGCGGAAGTTAGGGGCGAGCCGCAGAGCGGAGGTTCAGCCGACGCGTGCGGGAGCCCATGAAACATGGCAGCCTACGTCGACGTGCTCAAAGAACTATTGCCATTCAATCTTGCGTTCCGGTTTGGCGAGTTAACAGGCAGCTGAGCATTTTCGCGGAAGGATCCGCACGAACTAAGGCCAGGTCAAACAAAGCTTTTCCTCTACAGCCGCTCAAAAAGCACTCCGTGGACGGGCCAGACCTCCTTTAGGTCGGTCTCTGCGCCAGTATTGTGTGTTAGAACCACTGCAGAGAAGTCCCCGCTGATCTCGAGGCTCTCAAGGATTACAGCACCTTCCTCGCCGCAACGCAAACGCTTGAAGTAACGCTCATCGGCAATATTGCTGGCGATGACCGGGCGGCCATCAAGCTGCGCAAGGGCGTCGCTGGCGGAGACCGCAGCACCGATCATCAGCATCTGTCCGTCGAGTGCGATGGGTTCGGCGCTATCGCCGACTACCTCCACGAGACCTCTGATCTCTGTGGCGTAACGGCTGATCACCGACTCGCCGCCACAGTCGCAGACCTCACCCGGCTGGATAGGATTGAATGAGCTGAAGTCGAACAGCACTCCAACAACCTTGTGTAGCTCCAAGGTTGCCTTCTTGACGACAATTGGTGACGCGATCTGACGAGGGTTTACGGACTGGGCCGTCAGCACCGCGAGGTCACTGTGATTGTCGGCCACTTCGAAGCGGCGCGCCACAACTCGGTCCTCACACCTCGCCACGACTAAGGACCGCACCGACGGCTCCCCGGCCTCTTTGACCAAGAGGAGGTCGCCTTTCCGCGCGACGGGCTCAAGCGTTGCTGCGTTTAGACGGTAAGCAAAATGCCGCCCGAGCACCAAGTGGTTCTGCGCGCCTGCGCTGAAGTCTAATTCGACCCGTCCATCAGCAACGCGCCCGTCCGTCAACGCCGCCGCGCGGCCGACTATATGAAGACGCAGACTGCTGACCTCGGGGCTATACCCCTCCGGGAGGGCGCAATCGGGTTCGGCGGCGTGGAGGGCTCGCAGCCCGCCGTGGATCAATTGGTGATCACGCGCGAGTTGGAACGCTCGCCTGAGGGCCGGGGCGAGCTCCTTACGCCAGTGCATCTCTACCGTTTCAGCCTCACCTATACCAAGGTTCACTCGGCCGGAGTGGTGCGCCATTTCCATATACTTGAGCGCGGAAATTCCGCTGTCGAGTTGTCCTGTCAACCGTTTGAACTCGGCTTTGTCCCAAGGGGCGAGTTTGGCGGCATGAAGCTCGCGAATTTTTTCGCGCGCCGCGCCCATCACAAATCCATGAGTTGCCCAGTTCACGTCAGCTGCGTGGCCTCTCAGCATCATGCGCAATAGGCCTTCGACGTAGATCCGCACCGCCCCGATATAGTCTTGCCCGGCTCCTGGCGTGTTCTCGGTTTTGGTCCTCGCCCATTTTCGGTCCAGCGAAGCACCCTCGAAAATGCCGATGTGTTTAAGCTCATGCCCCGCCGAAACGATGATGCCTTGACGACCTTCCACACCATCGACCAGAACGAGTTCCACAAATATCTCGTCGTGGGTGACGAGGACGACTTGTGCGGACGGCTCTGCCTTCTGCAGGCGGATAATCTCCCGCGCCCAACGATGGCGATGCTCGGCATCAAACGTAGCTTGGGGGTCGTCCAACACCAACAAGGGCAGCGGGTCGCAGCCGAGTTGTTTGACCGCCTCTTGCCGCAGAGCGAACAGAAATGCCCACAAGACGGCCCTAAGCCATGAAGTGTTGGCCACCAAGGTCGCGTCGATCTTGAACTCTTCAGCAAAGGCTCCGCGCACCTGCAGCCCCGCTTTCCGCTCAAGGTTGGCACCCCTGAAGCCAAGGGACTCCGTTATATGCATCCGCTTCAGAATTTCCCCGATATCGTCCGACAAGGAGTGGATCGCGAGGCGCGCCTGCGCTTCTGACAGGGCGCCTAGAGTCTTGAGGGGAGCCAGATAGTCAGCGATGGCCTGACGCTGTTCCTGCTCCTTTTCATAAGTTCGAGCCTTCCGGCCACTCGTCCAAGCACGCCCCAAAGCCTCAGCCGCCGCGCGATACGGCTCGGCTTCACTGACCGCATGAGACAATCGGGTTAGGTGTTCGGAGAAGGTCTCGCGGCGCGCGTTCGTGGACTCGGCCCCCGCCTCCTTTTCGTCCCCTGTCTGTGCAGCGCCTACCGCCTCCAGCCACCAGATCTCCCAAAGAGGAGCGTTCTTCAAGCGCCACTCTCGCAAGTCCACGAGACGGCGGACGACCGAGATACGGTCCCGAAGCATGCGCGTCGGGTCCGCGTTCTCTGTGACCATCGTCTGCAGCTCTAATTCGTCCGCCGGCGCCATTGCCAATGCGTGTGTCACAAGCTGCGTAAACGTGGCTAACGTGTTCTTGTAGCGCGGCCGTTTAACGAACGTCGTTTCAAGGTCGGCAAGCAGCGCTTGGCGAGGGGCAAGACAGGCGACATCTCCAAGCTTACCGGCAAGGGCAGGAGGCACGGAATCGTTCAATTTGGCTAGGATAGCGTTTAAATTGTCGGACAACTGCCGAGTCGCCGCCTCACCTGCGCGTCGCAGTTCGTTCAATTCCGCACTCAGCGCCGCCTCGCGCAACGGCTCGTCGCAGAGCGGACATTCCGTGAGTTCGGCCGGTCCTTTGTGTACCAAATGCCACTGCGCGCCGAGCGCCTTCAGTTGCAGTCGTGTATCTTGCTGGCTGCGGTTGTGGAGTTTGAGAGCGTCCGCCATAGCGTCTACGGCTTCCAGAGCCGCCGCCTGGAGCACTTCACAGGTATCATTGTTAATAGCCGCAGCAATCTCCGACAGCGTTTTCCATGTGGCGAGCTCCATAAGGCCGCCTGCCATGTCCTCGCGTGCGCCGGAGATGGCACCGGCGACATCGAGTTGCGTTTTTGGACTGGTCAAGTCGAGGCCTGAGGACAGGTCTTCGCCAATGACCTTCGTTAGCTCGGCCGCCCGTTCCTTCAGCCGGACTCCGAACTTGGCAAAATCCCCATCCTTGTCGTCCGTGTCTTTCGGCATAAAGGCTGTCACGGTTTCGCCGGTGGGATTGAGAAGCCGCACCACGTCGGCCATTGCGCCATCAAACACCTGCTTTTGGGCGGCGTACAATTTGGAATTTGTCGAGAGGTACTCGCGCCCCTTGTTGCAAAGCCCGTCAACAAATGCGCCCAGCTCGACGAGCTCGTCCAGGCCGGTGAGAGACTGCACCGCTTCAGTCAGTGGCGTCGGCCCCTTGGCGAACTTGATCTGCGACATGCGAATGGGCATAAGCAGCCCGGTCTCGATGAGCACGTCTGGTATGGCTAGAGCTGGGTCAATCGAAGGCGTGACCAAACCGTTGCTAAGTTGGCGGCGGACCAAGGCGATGGCCCCAGCATCGTCTTTGAAGGTCAACGTGACACTGACGAAGGGATCGACTGACAACCCCGAAGGCGTTTCGGGATAGCATGCAATCGGCGGCCAGGTTCCAATCTGGCGGTCATCATCGCCATACACCTCAGCTCGTTCTGCAGGATTGGCGTCCGAGTGATCCCGCGGCCGTTCGCCCGTCATTGCCCAAAGGATTGCGCCGACCAACGACGATTTACCGCTGCCGTTGGGACCCTGCAGGATCAAACTCTCGCCATCGATCTCATGAACGAATGGCGGGCCACTGCAAGTGTTTAGCCCCCCGAAACCCTCTGTCTCGATCTTGTGCAGCCGCCAGGGGCCGGTAAGCGTAGACGAAGCGGTAGTCGCCGCTTCTTCAGCCGGGTCGCTTTCGGCGCCAAATGCGCGCCCTAGGCCGATGATAAACTCGTCGGGGATATCCTTGGGCTGCCGGACTTTGGACTGCAGCAGATATTCAAACATACGACGCTGCGCAGCGCTCTTTAGCTCAATGGCTTGGCGCTTGCCTGCGGGGTTGATCCAGCCGACCTCTCTGCCGCCAATTAGAGAGCGCTGAATTTCGATTTTGGTCAGTCGATCCATCGCCCCTCCTTTAGGCAACTTTGAGGTAAAGGGGTCGTATATGCTAGCCCCCACCTAAACTCGGATGAGAAAAAAATCTAAAGTAGGATTAAATCGCCGCCCACGGTTGTCGCTCGTGGAGGGAGCCGCTGCGTCCGAAATGCTGCCACGCTGACGCCATCGTCCCTTAGAACGCGGGCGTGGCACACGTCCGCTATGAAACACAAACTGACCGGACGCATCCCTTCGACAAAGGCGACTCTTGTTCCACAGCCGCGATATGGACCTCCCCGCAGGATGCCCGCACTTAGACGTTAAACGGTCACAAAAGAATGGATCAGTGAGCGGCAGGAAGGGTCCAATCCCGGTCGATGAGGCTGTCAGTTCCCTAAGTCTGCATTTGCGCCCAATGCTTCCCTTACGTTTTTGAAGTTGGTTGATCTGTTTCAGCCTGAAGCAAACATTAAATCGAACCTCCAATGAGATGCGCTGAAGCCTTTTGTAGATCACCGCTCCATGCCCCGCTCAATCCCAATCGTCCAACTGACGCTTGCCGTTGTTCGTCTAAACGCCATATCCCTCCCTCTATGACGCTCCATCTCCGGCCGCCATGGAACCAGCGCAAACTCCTTAGCATTCCCGACGACCGCAATTCTTCCCTGCCCCAGGTCCAGCGCCTTCTCGAACCGGCCTTCAAACCTGTCTCCCGGTACCAGCTCCACAGGAGCGCGCCCAGTTGATGAAGCAAGCCTGCTTGATGCCCTCCGCAGCTCCATGGCGCGCAACCTGTTTCGCAAGGCCTCACCCACCTCGCTGTCCCCGCTTTCAAGCCAGCCCTTCTCCTGAAGATAGGTGAGGCGCGCCTGCCGCACCTTCGCGAGCCGGTCGCCAGTCACCCCAGCTCCCTCCGTGTCGAGCCAGGTCAGACCGGCATGCCGGGGCTGCTCCGTAAGCGGAAGCCAAGACCGGACATGCACTTCAAGCCGCCCCGTCCTCGCCGCATCGTAATCGGCGGCGCGCTGGGCAAAGTCCTGCGGCACCTTCCACACGCCATCGCTGCCGCGTTCTACAATACCAGCGCGCCGCAAGGCTTCGAGGCGCCGGACATGTCCCTGCCGCCAGGCCTGCGTTGCCGCAGGATCATCTGCGACATGCAACGTATCTGAATACACCCCACCCAACCGCTCGGCGATCTTCAGGATGGAGGCATCCATCTCCCTGAGTTTCAGGGGCCGGGTACGAACCTCAACGACGGCGCCATCCGGTGGGATCCTCCCAGGCTCCTCCAGCCCGATATCGACGATCCACCCTGTCCCGTGAAAGTCCTCGACCACCAGGCTCCGCCGGTCGCGAAATTCATCCTCCGGAACCGACGCCAGGACTGACCCGAGAAGGACTTCCTGCTCCTGGCCGCCCGGTTCGAACCGGTGGAGATTGCTATCTGGGGCGCGATCCCTATTTTTCGCCGCCAGTGCCTTGAGGATATCACCGCGCTGCCCCAGCGCCTTCAGCGACGCGTCCCAGCCCGGTTTCAGGGTCCAGTGATCCTTGCCCGCTGGCACCGCGAGACCAAGGCCTTCGAGATGGCGTAACCTCGCCCGCCGCAGCGCCGCGTCAAACCGTCCCCGCGCGCCCCTTCCTTCTGTGATCCGGATGCCCGTCTCAGAGGCCTCAGCCAAAATACCCCGATCCAGACCTGTAAACCGATCCTGGCTCACCTCGCGCTGATGCGCCTGCGCAATTTCCAGATCGCGCCTCGGACCGAGGCACTCCGTGACAATGTCCTGCGCCCGCGATGCCAGCCCCTGCCGGATATAGTCCGGCGCGATAACGAGGTCCCTGCCGTCCTCGTCCTTGCCTCGGATGACGATATGGGTGTGCGGATGACCGGTATTGTGGTGGTCGACCGCGAGCCAGTCCAGGCGCGTGCCGAGATCGGATTCCATCTGCGCCATAAGGGCCCGGGTTGTCTCTTTGAGATCACCCAGCCTTGCCCCATCTTCAGCAGACACGATGATCCGGAACTGGTGCCGGTCGCCCTCGCACCGCTCGAGGAATTCTTCTGCTTTCGGTTCCAGGCCTTCGCGCGTGTAAAGCTCGCCCCCGCTGCCATCCCGCTCCACGCCGTCGCGCTGGATGTATCCGAGATGGGCTTTCAGCGCCCCGCCTCCACCGCCGCGCGGCGCCCGCGACACATGCGTCTTTACGATGACCCGGCGCATCCGGAACGCAGGCATTCGCGGCCGCCGCATTTCGAGGGCGCGCGCACTCGCCCCGCCGCGCCCCAACCCGGCGCCGCTGAACCGTGCCTTTCCAGCTTTCGGGCCCAGCCGGGCCGCCGCCCGTCTTACCTGCTTTGAATAGCGAGACGAGCCGCCACGTCCCCGGTCCCCCAACCGGCCAAGGCGCGGCTTAAAGTCCTCCGTCATGGGAATATTCCCCCATCAGGATATGGCGCCAGCCAGACCTGTAGCAAACACGCCTGATCGCAGCAAACCCGGCGTCTCGACCCGGTGCAACGGGCACCGGAAAATCGTTGTGCAGACAGGGCGCTACCCTAGGGGTGGCGCCAACCCTTTTAACTTGCCCTACCGGGTCCGCCTTTCCCATCCCTGCGTTCGCTTGCATCGCCTTGCCCTACTCTGCAGACCGCTCATGAACGGAAGAACTCAAGAGCGGGACCGCGACGCCCAGGATGTCGGCTTCGTGAACCGCTCCGAAATACCGCCCATCCAGGGAAGACGGATGCGGCGAGAGCAGGAATACCTCGCCTGCCGCAAGCGTGACGCACCCCTCCCAGACCGGCAGGTCACGGTGCATCCGGTCGACCAAAAGCGCCTGCGCCGCCTGCTGCCCATTGATGGAAACAGCCGTTCCTTCCCGGCAGATCGTGTCCCCGGGCAACCCGGAAACCTGCTTCAGCAGCGGCCAGTCTTCACCGATATATCCGCGCATAGCCGCCCATTGCGCGGGCCCGCTCCGGGCTGAGAGCGCGGCCCAATGACCTTTGGTGAGAGGCGCGTCTCTCAGCCAGTAGAGTCCTTGCGGCGCGCTGGCCGACCGGTTCCAGATGAGCTGCGCCGGAGGATCAAACACCAGGCCGAACAGCACCGCGGAACTGCCCAGGACGAGCCCCATCGCATACCCGGCTTTCATCGGGATTGCCCGATCCGGCTCGACGTTGAGGAAAATTCCCGGCTCTCAGACCACTTGATCAGGCTCTCCCGGGTATAGAAAACCCGCGCCCCATGCTTACGGTAAATGGGGCCTCTTCCCACGCAGCGATAATGATCGAGGGTCGATCGCGTCACCCGCAGAAACGTTGCGGCTTCCTCAACATTCAGGATGACATAGTCCTCGTTTGCGACGGCTTTTGAGGGGCGCTTTTTACGCATCACGCGGTTCCTTTCGCCAGATGGTTCGTGATGGGAGGATGTTGCCTGCGCCTGCGCGGGCTTGGAGGGGGAAAATCGCCCTTGCGAATTTTTCCCCACGAGACCGAGGCCTGATTTGAACGGAGAAAACCGCCCCGGAGTATCTCCGGGGCGGCTCATCAGAGGCCGGACTTGCCAGCTAGTCGCGGGGGTTCCAGAGGATCACGTGACGCCCTTTCTTGCCTTTGACCGGGGCGAGGTTGGCGAAGATCTTGCGGGGGCCAATCTGGGGATCCGCGAGCGTGATCGAGAGGTAATCCCGGCCAGACTGCTTTGCCTTGCGCATCCAGCCACCACCGATTTCGGTCGAGGTTTCTCCGGCGAAGATGCGGTAGTCCGGCTGTCCGTCACCGGCTTTTTCGGCGTTCTTCTCGATGCGGATGGAAGCCGAGAGGTTCATCATTGCGAGGGTGCCTTCGAAACCGGCTTTGGTTTCCGTGACGTATCCGAGTGCGTTTGCCATGGGGGTCTCCTTTTCGTTTCCTTGGCTGCCGTCCGGGAACCCCTTGTTCCCGTCGACGCCGGACCGAAAGGACGACTTGCGCCGGGCCTGAACCCGCTCTCTGCCGCGCTCGCTTATCCGAAAAGTGGGAACCACTTTTCGGGCGAGCCGCGAGGAGGGGCGCAGCGCAGCGGAGCACCTGACCGGCGATGAATTTTGGCGCGCGAGGAATGCGCCGAAGGCGCAGGGGAAAATTCTTCGCCGGTCAGGTTTCAGGCCCGGCGCAGGTCGTCCAGGTCCAACGGCAAGAGACGGAAACAAGGGGTCGCAAGCGGCAGGGTGTGGCAACGCATGAGCCCCTTTGCCCGCAACGCATTCACAAGGCGCGCCGCAACCAAATTCCCCTCGAAACACCCCCTATGCAGTGAACCTTTCCCCTGATCCGTACACAGAGACCCACGCGCAAAAGGCCGCCCGGCGACAACCACCGGGCGGCCCCATCCTGCCTGAGAGGAGACAAAGAACTCAGGCAGCGCTGGCTTTACAAGGCAAGCGTTGGTCACCGGATGTCTCCGCTTCGAACAGCCCCGCAATCCGGCCCCATGCATCGGCGGGCGGGCAGGCTGCGCCTTCGACATGGCGGGCCGGTGGCACCTGCATCCAGCCCGGAGTCCAGGCTTCCCCCTTCGCGCCGTCACGCGCTGCGAGAGCTGACACCAGCTGCGCTTTTTGCGCCTTTAGGGTGGCGATCTCTGCTTTCTGCGCCGCCTCTGGCGAAACCGTCTCCGCAAAGAAGGAACGGGTGACCCGCCGGTCGCGCAGAAGATCGAAAAACGCCTCGTCCGGCTGCCAGAACGCCCCCGGATCAGTGGCGGTGGCATGCAGCGCCGCCTCAACGGCGGGCCCGCCGGACTCCAGCGTCTCAGCCATCGCAACCGCGATCACCTCCATCACTTCGGAGTCGGAGAGGGCGAGCAGGGCCGCGAAGGTCTCGCAGAGGTGATACGCGTCGCCGCTGCGGCGCGGCACCGGCGCGCCCAGCGCCTCGAACAGGGCGCCTGCGCGGTCCCGCGCGGCGTCCAGATCGGCTCTGGCGGGGCCGCCCTCGACGCTTTCAAGGGTTGGCTCCTTCACCGCGCCGGGCGCGTGCAGGCGGACATTCCAGAGCGCGGACCCGCAGAGGACATGGGCGGCCATCAGGCGCAGCGCAATGGCCGGGTTCCGGGTCAGGCCAACCTGCGCCGCGCTATGCCGGTGCAGGCTGATATAGTCCGCCATCGGACCCGACATCTCAGGTTTTGGGTCTGCTCCCGGGCCAGCTGCGCCCTTGTCAGTCGGCGTCCTGGCCTTGCGCGCTTCGGACGCTTTCAGCCAGCCTTCATGAAAGGTCACCGTGCCGTCGTGGCGCTGCTCGATGATGACCTTGCCGCCCTGCTTCTTCGTCGTCTGCTCATAGTCCCAGCGGTGAAAATACGCGCCGCGCTCGAGCACCGTGATACCGGCCCAGCCGCGCTGCCGGTAGCCCGCAATCTTCTCCGCCACCGCCGCGTCCTGCGCCTCCCAGAACGCCGCAGCGTCGGCAAACACCGCCCCCTCGCCGAAGAGGTCAGCCGTCACCGCGCCGGAGTATCCGGCAAGGTCGAACAGCGCCTTGTCAGTGGTGATGGCGCTGCCGCCCGTCACCCATGCGCGGCAGGCGCGTCCCAGTGGGGCGCGTTCGGTTTCGCTGTTCCAGAGTTCCAGCCAGTCAGCCTGCCGGGCCGGTGTGGCGAGCGTCAGGGCCCGGACGGTTTCGCGGTCTATCTCGTCTTCAGCGTAGAGTTTCCGGATGGGGGCGCTGAGCGCAGCGAGCGCGAGTACGCGCCGGACGGTCAGTCCCGTCACGCCAAAGAAAGCCGCAATTTCCTCCACTGTCCGGCCCTCATCATGGAGCTTCCGGAAGGCAGTGTACTGCTCCATCTCGCTGGCAGGCAGGCGCGCGACGTTCTCGATGATCGAGGCCTCAATCGCAGAGGCTGCGTCGTCTTCGGTCATCACCGCGCAGGGCACCAGCGGGTCGGTGCCGGTTTCCTTCGCCACCTGCTGGAGGGCAAAGAAACGGCGGCGCCCGGCGATGACGCCGTAGCGCTCGCCTTCACGGCGCACGAGCAGCGTCTGGCGGATACCCTTCTCGCGGATGGAGGGGAGGATGTCGGAGACATCGGGCGCCTTGCGGCCATGGCGCATGTTGAGTTTGGAAATGCTGAGAGCGCTTAAGGGAAGATGGATCAGGTCAGGTTGGGACATGGGAAATCTCCTTCAGAAAGGGAACAGGGATTGAGGGGCAAGGGCGAGGCCCAGCCGCCACGGCGGCAGGGACCAGCTGATCGGCACGAAGGGCGCGCCGAAATAATCAATCGAAGCATCCGGCGTGCTGGCGCCGAAATCGAAGTCGCGGATCGAGACATCCGGCCTGCGTCCGGCAACCCAGATCGCCGTGACAAAACCAAGCTCGATGTCGAGGGTTAGCTGGGGCCTGGGCCCCAGCACGCGCTCAAACGCGTCCATCGAGGGGCTCCTTTCCGGGGTCTGCATGGACAGAGGGCGCGAGCCGGGCAAGACGGGCCAGCACTTCCCGGGCGGCAGTCATCGCATCCGGGAGGAGGTTTTCGGCTACCTCCGTCAGGTAGCTGTTATCCGTCTCCGGATAATTGGCCTCGATCCCCCAGACGCTGGCCGCATGGGGCGCAAGCTCTACTCCCTCCAGCGAGACCGACAGGACAATCCCGCAATAGAACCACTCGCCCTTCCGCCAGCCCTCCATGATGGCTTCAGCTTCCGCCTGCGCCGTGGCAAACCGTTCCCGGAAATTGTTACCGGGGCCGATAAATCCCGGCGCGTCCCTGTAGAGGGATGGCCAGAAGCCGTCCTGACGCTGATCGGGCGGATCGGGACAATCATCAGGAACAATCCTTGCCGAGACGGAAAAGCCTTCTGTCTCGCAGGTGATGACATCGCCCGGGCAGACGAAGGACGCAAAACGCTCTTTGAACATCGCGCCCTCCCTCACCGTGACCAGAAGACATGGACTTCGTCGAAGCCGGTCTGGAAAACGAGGATTTCGCCATTGAGCGCCATGTCCCGGGCGAGCGCCTGCCAGTCGATATAGTATTCTAACGAGGCCGGAATCTGCGTGCCCGTCTCCCGGATCATCTCTTCGGCGAAGTCTGCCGCCGTCCTGTACTGCCCGGCATAATCCTCGAAGGCGGCGCGCGCCTCTTCCAGCTGTCCCCCGAAATGCCGGTGCAGCTTGGCCCCGAGGCTGCCATGCTCGCTCAGGAACGCGGCAAGATCGCACGCCGTCTCGAAAGAGGTGCATTCCGACAGCGAAACGCCTTCGAACCCTTCATAGTCATGAATGGCCCATTCCTCAGCCTGCGGAACAGGGCTTTCTGACAGCATGGCGCTGACTTCAGCCTTGATCTCATCGGGCGTGGTGGCATTGATCCAGCGTCCGTGCAGGATACCGCTGTTATAGGCGGCAAGGCACGCCACATAGATGCGGGCCCCCGCCTCTATAGCGGGCGCGTCAGCAGTTCCAAGGGGTGCAACAGGTGTGGGGTGGTCAGTCATCTCCAGTCTCCTTCCCGCCCGCATCCTTCCCGCGTCAGGCGGGGGTGGGCGGCAGGAAGGCGCATCGCCGGAGCGCATGAGGGCCCCGCGCAAGGGGACGCTGTAGGTAGGAGGCCTTCGGATATTTATCGACGCGCCTGCCCCGCCCCCTTGCGCGGGGACCGCGCTCCGGCAGACGCGCCGTCCGCCCACCTCCGACTGAGGAGGAAGGCCTTATAGCGATGGCAGGCGCCCGGGGATGACCTGGTGTAACCCCTAGGAGGCGCCCTTTCTAATGTCGGCCAGGCTTGGCCGCCGTTCCACAAAACCGGTCCGGGAACCGCGCATCCTGGCGTCAGCACGCCTGACGAGCCCGGCGCGGTCATGTAGGAAACCGGGGGACGCAGCCGGCGATCCAGCGCCGTTATTAAAGCAAGCGCGATCAACCTTTAACAAGGCTCCCTGCCTGTTAAAGCCTCGACACGCTGGCCCGTTGCGCACGATGAGAGGATTTCAAGATCGAGGGTGGTGCCCGCATCCCGAATCTTTCCAGTATCTCCCCTTATGGCGCTTCACATCCGCGATTTCCGACACAGCGATGCGACCGGGCTCTCCCAGCTCCGCGAGCGCGCGCATCGCATCGGCGCCCCGCTCGCCCAGGACGCCGGCGCCCATATCCTCGTCGGCTTGCGCGACGGCGCGCTCACCGGCGCCATCTGGCTAACTTCTAAAGGCGACACCGGCACGTTGCCGGCCCTGCTCGTGAAACAATCGCCAGGCTGGCAGTCCATCGCCCTGGAACTCATTGCAGAAGCCTGTCTCTGGCTCACCTCACGCGGCGCGATCCGGATCGATCTGCTGGCCCTCCCCGATGACAGGGATTTCCGCGCCGGGCTTCTCGACATGGACTTCAGGGCGGACACCACCACAGGCACCCTGAAACGGCTCGTGCGGTCCCCTAGCGCCGCCTGATCCCGGCTTCCGTCAGGCCCAGACCGGGCGCCCGTCACCCCTCTGACAGCCATCGCAACAGACGCGTTTCTCCCTCTGACATCTGCTGGCAGTGGGAAGGGCGGGCGCGCGGTCCGCCGGCGGGGCCCAGCGCCACACCTCACTGCGAACCACCGGATCCTCAGTGAGCCTCGCCGGGCAGGCCGTCAGGCCGGAGCGCCCCGCGCCATGCGCGGGCGGACCGCGAAACATCCCCTCCCTGATCAGGCGACTCTCTGCCCGGGACCGGCCTCCGTGCCGAGCAACTCCATGAGGTACCCCCCATCACGCAGGCCCTCGGCCTTGCGCACGAGATATTTCACCGCGTCCCGCAGCCCTCCCCCGTCCTGGCTCCATCCTTCCGCGACCCGCGCCTCGCCATACAGCAGGATGGCAATCTCGCGCCGCGTCATGTCCTTTGCCAGGCCATCAAGCGCGATCAGGCCATTGCGCAGGATTTGCGTCGTCTTGGTCCAGAGCGGCACGGACAGGTCCGGTCCGTCGCCGTAAAGATCGAGCACCGCTTTCTGCCCCCGCGCCATCCGTTCGTAGGTCTCAATGTCAGACACGGTGAACTTCATCCGGACAGGCTCCAGCCCGATCAGCGGCAGGCCGGTACATTTAACCTGCACCACGCAGCCCTTGCCGCGCACCAGGAGATACTCCCGGCCGAGGTAGTCGCTGATATGGGTGATTTTCGCGATGGGAAGCGTGCGGTCCCAGAGATCGCAGGTTTCTCCCGGACCGCGCGGGCTGCAATGGATCTCCACCTGGCCCGGGAAGGCAGCGTCGCTCCAGACGGCGTCCGCCTCAAACCCGCCCAGCGCCGGATCGGGCATGAAGACCAGCCCCCAGCGGCCAGCCAGTCTCTGTTCGGCCCGGGATTTCAGCATGCGGATTGGGGCGCAGGGCGCTATCGACTCGGAAGGACTGAGCTCTGCACACAGAGCGTAATCCCGCCGGTACCGGGGATTGCGCCTGAGATATTCCCAGGCCCAGCGATCCATCGAAAGCCGGGAAAGATAGTCATAGCGCGCAAGGGCCGTATTCGGCGCCAGCGTGAATGTCTTCATCAGAGCACCCTCCGTTTACAACGGAAGATGCAAGAATGATTCCACTTTAGAGAGTTTTTTTGTTAACCCTGATTTCTTTTTGAAGCAGACGGCTTCACCCTGTCCAGTTTCCTGGCACCTGTAGCGCCTTTCTCCGCCTTCATCGAAAGCGGCATTTTGCAGGACGCTGCGCGCCGTCGCGCCGGCCTGCACATAATGGCCTACGCTCCAACTCGTCAAAAGCCTCCGTCTCCGGAACACTGGAGTAAAGCTCAAGACAGGCATTTGACCGATGACGGACCATCCCGCAGACACAAGCGCCCAGCGCCGCCAGGCTATGTTGGTGACCGCCTTCTGCCCGGTTGTCCGCGCCGCGCTTCAAAACGATGCGACCCTCGAAGTCATGACCAATCCCGATGGCAGTGTCTGGATCGAGGAAGCCGGACGCGGTCTTTTCCAGACAGGCCATGTCCTGTCTGAAGGTGACCGGGAACGTGTCATCCGGCTCATCGCCTCGGGCCTCGGCGGCCCGGCGTCCCAGACATCGGCGATCGTCTCGGCCGAGCTCCCGGGCACGGGGGAACGGTTCGAAGGTGTCCTGCCGCCGGTGTCCGCGGCGCCCTGCTATGCCATCCGGAAGCTGGCACGCACCCCGTTCACGCTGGCGGACTATGTGCGCCAGGGCGCGCTCTCGCCGGCGCTTGCGGAAGAGCTCAAAGGGCTTGTCGCCGAGCGCGCCAATATCGTGATCGCTGGGGGCACATCCTCGGGCAAGACAAGCCTCGCCAATGCGCTGCTTGGCGAAGGCGGGTTCTACGGTGAGCGGATCGTCCTGCTGGAAGATACCCGCGAACTGACCTGCCCGGCGGCCAATCTTGTCGCCCTGCGCACGCAAGGCGCCTGCGTCACCCTGCGCGACCTTGTCCGCTCGACGCTGCGCCTGCGCCCGGACCGGATCCTCGTCGGCGAGGTGCGCGGCGCCGAAGCGCTCGACCTGCTCAAAGCCTGGAACACCGGTCATCCGGGCGGGATCACCACGCTGCATGCCAATTCGGCCTCCGGCGCCCTGCGCCGGCTGGAACAGCTCACCGCCGAAGCGACCCGGGAACCGCCGCGCGAGCTGATTGGCGAAGCTGTGGACGCTGTCGTGTTCATGAGCCGCACCGGCGGCGCGCGCCGGGTGGACGAGGCCCTCCGCGTCACCGGCTTCGACGGCCGTCATTACGTTACCGAGCCCCTTTCCGGGGCCAAGCCCACTCTTGTCAGACAAGGAGACATGACATGACGATGCCCAGGATCCTCGACGCCCTGCGCCGCACCGGCGAGGCCGCGCTCCTCTTCACGCTCGCCGCGAGCCTCGCCCTGCCCGCCCATGCGGCCGGCACCGGCATGCCCTGGGAAGGCCCCCTCGACCAGATCCTTTCCTCGATCGAAGGACCGGTTGCGCGGATTGTTGCAGTAATCATCATTACCCTGACGGGCCTGACGCTGGCCTTCGGGGAAACTTCCGGCGGCTTCCGCAAGCTGATCCAGATCGTGTTCGGCCTGTCGATCGCCTTTGCCGCCACAAGCTTCTTCCTGACTTTCTTTTCGTTCGGCGGCGGGGCGCTGGTCTGATGATCGAGGGCTTTGAAATCCCCCTCCACCGGTCCCTGACCGAACCGGTCCTGATGGCCGGCGCGCCGCGCAACCTCGCGATCACCATCGGCACGCTGGCGGCGGCCGTCGGCCTCGGCCTGCAGCTCTGGATCCCGGGCTTGGCTGTCTGGCTTACCGGACATTCGGCGGCGGTTTTCCTGGCCCGCCGGGACCCGGACTTCATGGCGACGCTGCTGCGCGCGCTCCGGCACAAGGAACACCTCTCATGCTGAACCTTTCCGAATACGCCGCCCGTCCGCGGCTTCTCGCCGACTACCTGCCCTGGGCGGCGCTGGTGGCGCCCGGTGTCGTGCTCAACAAGGACGGCGCGTTCCAGACCACGTTCCGCTATCGCGGGCCTGATCTTGAGAGCTCGACCGAGCCGGAACTGATCGCGGTGATGGCGCGGGTCAACAACGCGCTCCGCCGGTTCGGATCGGGCTGGGCGCTCTTCTTCGAGGCCTCGCGCGAGGAAGCCGGTGACTATCCGTCCTCGGATTTTCCGGATCCTGTTTCCTGGCTCGTCGATGAGGAGCGCGGCGTCACGGCTGAAGAAGGCGGCGCCCGGTTTGAGAGCGCCTATTATCTCACCCTGCTCTGGCTCCCACCTCCCGATACCAATGCCCGCGCAGAGAAGGCGCTGATCGAGCGGCCGGAACGCCCAAGCGGCGCCGGATGGCGCGACCGGCTGCTGGTCTTCCGGCAGCAGGCCGAGCGCACCTTCGACCTCCTCTCATCCGCCCTTTCCGAGATCGCGCCGCTCTCGGACGAGGAAACCCTGACCTATCTGCATGCCTGTATTTCCAGCCGGCGCCATAAGATCGGCGCGCCCGAAATCCCCGTCTTCCTCGATGCAATCCTCGCCGACGAGCCGTTCACCGGCGGGCTGGAACCCCGGATCGGGGACGCCCATCTCCGGGTCCTGACAATCCTTGGCTTTCCCGGCTCGACGGTGCCGGGACTGCTCGATGAGCTTAACCGGCAGGGCTTTGCCTATCGCTGGTCGACGCGGTTCATTGCGATGGACAAGGCTGAGGCCGAGAAAGTCCTTGGCCGCAAGCGCCGGCACTGGTTTTCCAAACGCAAATCGGTGGCCGCGGTCCTGCGCGAGACGATGTTCCAGGAACCTTCCGCACTGCTCGATACCGACGCCGACAACAAGGCGCGCGATGCCGATGCCGCCCTCCAGGAGCTTGGGTCAGATCTTGTGGCCTATGGCTATGTGACGACCACGCTCACCGTTACGGGCGGTGATCCGCAAACCGCCGGAGACCGCGCCCGTCAGGCCGAGCGCATCATCAATGGCAAGGGCTTCACGGTGATCGCCGAGACCCTCAACGCGGTCGAAGCCTGGCTCGGCAGCCTGCCCGGTCATGTCTACGCCAATGTCCGTCAGCCGATCCTCAATACGCTGAACCTTGCCCATATGGTGCCGCTCTCGGCGGTCTGGGCGGGCGACCGGCAGAACAGGCACCTTGGCGCCCCGGCGCTGATCGAGGCGCGCACCGATGGGACCACGCCCTTCCGGCTGAACCTGCATGCCGGAGATGTCGGCCATACGCTGATCCTCGGCCCGACGGGGGCGGGCAAATCGGTCCTGCTCGCGATGCTCGCCCTGCAATGGCAGCGCTACGCCCGCGCCCAGGTCTTCGTCTTCGACAAAGGCCGCTCGGCCCGCGCCGCCGTGCTCGGCATGGGCGGCGTCCATCTCGATCTCTGGGGCGCCCGGCGCCCCCGGCTCCAGCCGCTCAAGGACATAGACCAGCCGATGGAGGCGACATTTGCGGCCGACTGGCTCGCCGGCCTGATGGAAGGAGAAGGCGTCCGTCTGACACCGGCGCTCAAGGCGCGGCTCTGGGAAGGGCTCACCTCCCTCGCCTCGGCGCCGCCTGTCGAACGCACGCTGACGGGCCTCGTGCTCCTCCTGCAGGATGAGACCCTCAAAACCGCGCTACATCCGTTCACGCTGGCGGGCCCGCATGGCCACCTCCTCGACGGGGACGCGGAAGACCTCGCCCTCGCCTCCGTCACCTGTTTCGAGATGGAAGACCTGATGCAGCAGGGCGCGGCCGCGTCGGCGGTGCTGACCTACCTCTTCCACCGGCTGGAAGCGCGCTTTGACGGGCGCCCGACGCTGCTGATGCTGGACGAGGCCTGGCTCTTCCTCGATGCGCCTGTTTTCGCGAGCCGCTTGCGCGACTGGCTGAAAACCCTCCGTAAGAAGAATGTCGCCGTGGTGTTTGCCACCCAGTCGCTCGCGGACATCGGCGCCAGCGCGATTGCCCCGGCGATCCTCGAAAGCTGCCTGACCCGGATCTTCCTCGCCAATGAGCGCGCCCTGGAGCCGGCAACCCGCGAGACCTATCACCGCTTCGGGCTCAATGCGCGCCAGACCCAGATCATCGCGGGGGCAACGCCCAAGCGCGATTATTATGTCCAGTCGCCCAAAGGCTGCCGCCTGTTCGACCTCGATCTCGGCCCGGTCGCGCTCGCCTTTGCCGCCGCCGGCACCCCCGAAGACCAGGGCCTGCTCGACCGCGTGATGGCCGAGACCGAGGGGGATGGGTTTGCGCAGACCTGGCTGCACGAAAAAGGCCTGCCCTGGGCGGCAGACCTCCTCGCCCACTGGCCCGGCCATCGGGGCTCGCCTAGTTCGCCGCCCGCGCCCTCCGCCCTGCCGCGTCATCTTTCCGCTGCTGAATGAGGCCGCTCATGAAACGCCCCCTCGCCGCCCTCCTCTTCACGGCCGCGCCGCTGATCGCCCTGCCACTTTCCGGCATTCTCGCCCCGCCGGCGGCGGCGCAGGTCACGGTCTATGACCCGGCCAATCATGCCCAGAACATCCTCCAGGCCGTGCGCGCCCTGCAGGAGCTGGAAGGCCAGCTGCAGCAGCTCGCCCATGAGATCGAGATGCTGGAGAACATGGCCCGCAATCTCGAGACGCTCCCCGTCTCCGTCGCTGAGAGCATCATCGGCCAGCGGATCATCCGGATCGAGGAATTGCTGCGCGAGGCGCAAGGGATCGGGTATTCGGTGGAGGCGATCGAACGCGACTATGAAACGACGTACCCGGAGCGCTATGGCGCCCCGCCCTCCCAGGCCGTGCTGGTGGCAGACGCCCGCGCCCGCTGGCGCCAGTCGCGCGACGCCTTCCGCGAAGCCCTGACCATCTCTGCCGCCGCGCTGGAAGACAATGAAACCGACGCCGCCGCCATCCGCAGCCTCGTCACCCAGAGCCAGGACGCGGCCGGCGCGCTGCAGGCCGCCCAGGCGGGCAATGAACTCGCCGCGATGACCCATCAGCAGCTGATGCAGCTGGAAGCGATGCTGGCGGCCCAACACCGCGCGCAGGCGCTCGAAGAGGCCCGCAAGCTCGCCGAAGCCGAACGCGGCCGGGCGCGGCTGTCGGCGTTCCTCGGCGCAGGAGACTGAGACGATGGAAGAGATGGACGTTATCGACCAGTTCCTGGCGACTTTCATCGCCTATATCGATAGCGGGTTCGGCCTCCTCGCCGGGGATGTCGCCTATCTTACGTCCACGCTGATTGTCCTCGACATCACCCTGGCCGGGCTTTTCTGGGCGCTGTCAGAAAACGCCGACGTCATCGCCGGGCTGATAAAGAAGGTCCTCTATGTCGGCTTCTTCGCCTTCCTGCTGGGGAACTTCGCGGTCCTCTCCCAGATCATCTTCGAGAGCTTCGCCGGGCTCGGCCTGACGGCGGGCTCCAGCCTGATAACAGCGGAAGACCTGATGCGGCCGGGCTTCATCGCCGGGGTGGGGTTCAACGCCGCCCTGCCGCTGCTGGAAGAAGCCGGCCAGCTGATGGGCCCCATCGCTTTCTTTGAAAACTTCGTGCTGATCTCGGTACTGCTGCTCGCCTGGGCGGTGATCCTGATCGCCTTCTTCGTCCTCGCCATCCAGCTCTTCGTCGCCATCCTGGAATTCAAGCTGGTGACGCTGGCCGGGTTCGTGCTCGTGCCCTTCGCGCTCTGGAACAAGACCGCCTTCCTGGCCGAACGCGTGCTGGGCAATGTCATCACCTCGGGGCTGAAGCTGATGGTCCTCGCCATCATCATCGGCATCGGCTCGACGCTGTTCTCGACCATCACGGACGCCTTCTCCGGTTCCGGCGACCTGACCCTCGCAGATGTCATGGGCACGGTGCTCGCCGCCCTGGTCTTCCTCTGGATGGGCGTGTTCGGCCCCGGCATGGCGAGCGGGCTCATCACCGGCGCGCCCCAGCTCGGCGCGGGCTCGGCCATCGGAACGGCCGCCGGCGTGGCGGCCGGTACGGTCGCCGCCGGGCTTGGCGCCAAAGCCCTGATGGGCTCGGCGGCCAGCGGCGCGGCGGGCGCGGTCAAGGCCGGCGCGTCCATGGCGGGCGGGGCGCGCACAGCCTTCGATCTGGGTGCAACGGCCTCCGGCAAAAGCGGCGCCGCTGGTTTTGCCGCCGGTCTCGGCAGCGTTGCCCAGGCGGCCGGCGATACGGTCCGCCGCGCCGCCGCGCGTCCGGCCAGCGCCGTGCGCGAGGCCTACCGGCGCGGCGCGCGCGGCGCCTTCGACGCCACGGGCGGTTCGACCTCAACGCCTTCGGACCGGCCCGCCGCCTCACCGCCCGATAAAAGCCCCGGCTGGGCGCGCGGCATGCAGGCCTCCCAACGCTTCGGCGAAGCCCGCCAGCTCGCGCTTCACAGCCTGCGCGACGGCGATCGCGGGTCCTCCGGCGCCGCCCCCACCCTGAAAGATAAAGAGGACTGACCCCATGCGCTTCAAACGCCCGACTGCCCATTATGGGAGCTCACCCGTCCCCGAGACGCCCTACCAGAAGGCCGGACAGGTCTGGGATGAGCGGATCGGCTCGGCCCGGGTCCAGGCAAAGAACTGGCGGCTGATGGCGCTGGGGTGCCTGGCGCTGTCCTTTGCCACCTCCGGCGCCCTGATCTGGCGCAGCCTGCAATCAACCGTGACGCCTTACATCGTCGAAGTCGATGAAACCGGCGCCGCCAAGGCGATCGGCCCCGCGACCGAGCCTTACATCCCGTCCGACGCGCAGATCGCGCATCATCTGGCCGCTTTCATCAGCTCTGTCCGTAGCCTGTCGATTGATCCGGTCGTTGTCCGGGAGAATTGGCTGAAAGCCTACACCTTCGCCGGGCCGGCCGCCGCCACGACCTTGTCAGAATATGCCCGCGACAATGATCCGTTCGCGGCGATCGGCCGGCGGTCCCGGTCGGTCGAGGTCATCAGCATCGTCCGCGTCTCGGGTGACAGTTTCCAGGGCCGCTGGATCGAGAAGACCTATGAGGGCGGCGCGCTGACGGGGGCGAAACGCTTCACCGGCGTGTTCACCCTCACGATCCAGCCCCCCCGGGACGCCGAAACCCTGCGTGCCAACCCCCTCGGCCTTTATGTCCGCGCGCTCAGCTGGAGCGAAGACCTTGTCACAGGAGACAGACCATGACCCGACTATTTCTTACCGCCTCGCTGGCGGCGCTTACCGCCTGCGCGACCCCGCCCGCGCCCGAGCCGATGGTCGATCATGTCGGCTTCGTGGAGGCCCGCCCCACAGAAGACCCGAAACCCGAGCGCGTCGAAATCGTTGAGACCGCGATCCCGCTGCCGCTGCCCGGCCAGCTCAAACCCCTTGAGCCTGAGCCCGCAAAAAAGCCCGCCCTGAGCCCGGAAAGGGCCATTGAGGCAGGCCGCGCCGGCGCGGTGATCGAACCCTCCCCGGAGGGGTTCCTGAATGCCGTCCAGGTCTATCCTTATACGGAAGGCGCGCTCTACCGGCTCTATGCAAGCCCGGGCCAGGTGACCGATATCGCGCTCCAGCCCGGCGAAACGCTGGTCTCGGTGTCGGCGGGCGACACCGTCCGCTGGATTGTCGGGGACACGGCGTCGGGCTCGGGGAGCGCGGCCCGGGCGCATATCCTGGTCAAGCCCGTCGCCGCGGGCCTCCAGACAAACCTGATGATCGCCACAGACCGGCGGACCTATCACCTCGAACTGGAATCCACCCCTGCCACCTATATGGCCGCCCTCTCCTGGCGCTATCCGCAGGACGAGCTGGCGGGCCTCACCGCCCGCAACGCTGACATCGCAGCGCAGGAAGCCGTCCATGTCGAACACGGCCTCAGCCTGGAGACCCTCTCCTTCGACTACCGCATCACGGGCGACCGTCCGGACTGGACCCCTGTCCGCGTATTCGATGACGGTCGCCAGGTCTTCATCCAGATGCCGGCTGGCGTCGCTGCCTCCGAGATGCCGCCCCTCTTTGTGCTGTCATCCGGGGGTACGGCCGAACTCGTCAACTACCGGGTTCGCGGGCCCTACTACATCGTCGACCGGCTGTTTGCCGCCGCCGAACTGCGCCATGGAACAAAACCCCAGACGGTCGTGCGCATATCAAAAGCAAGCGCGGCGCCCAGGCCCCGCTGGCGGAGAGGCTGATCTGATGACCCAGCCGCCACCCTTCAAGGAATCCGCGCGCCAGCTGGAGATCCGCTCAAAGCCGAAACCGGCCACCCGGATCAACCGCAAACTGCTGCTCGCTGGCGCAGGCCTCGGCGCGCTGGCACTGTTTGCCGCCGCCACCTTTGCGCTGGCCCCGCCCCGGCCTTCAGAGCCCGCCCCGCAGGATGAGCTGCTCGTGGCGGGCAAGCGCAAGCCTGACGGGTTTTCGGCGCTCCCGGCCGACTATACCGCGCTCGGGGACGTGCCCGTGCTCGGGGCGCCCTTTTCGGGGGATCTCGGCGCGACCATCCGGGCCGCCGAGCAGGCCTATGGCATCGAACCGGATTTCCAGACCGAGTATCGCACAGACTTCCGGTCGCGCCCCGAAGAGGAAACAGCCCGCACCGCGCGGCTGGAAGCCGCCGCCCTGGCCGAAGAGGCGGCCCGCGCGCCGCTCCTGTTCCGTCTGAGCAATGCGGCCACGCCTGGCCCCGATACTGCACGGCGGACAGACACCGGCTTTGATCTCTCTTCGGAGCTCCTCGCCCTGGCGCGGCAATCCCCGGCCGCCGCAGCGAGCCTTCCGCCCGACCCAAATTTCCAGTCCCGGAAGGCGGCCTTTGCCAGCGACCGCGCTGCGAGCCCCACCTATAATCCGGACCGGGTGCAGGATCCGCTCTCGCCCTACCAGCTGATGGCGGGCTCCCTGATCCCGGCGAGCCTGATCACCGGTATAAACTCCGATCTTCCGGGAACGGTCATCGCGCAGGTCACGCAGAATGTTTATGACACCGTCCGCGGGCAGTATCTCCTCATTCCCCAGGGCAGCCGTCTCATCGGCCGCTACCAGTCGGAAGTCTCGTTCGGGCAGGACCGGGCGCTCGTCGTCTGGGACCGGATCCTGATGCCCGATGGCAGCTCGATCACGATCTCCGAGCCAGGCAGCGACGTATCCGGCTATGCAGGCGTCAAAGACAGGACTGATCATCACTGGGATAGGGTTTTCGTCGCTGCCGGTCTTGCCACACTGCTCGGCATTGGCGCCGAGCTCGGCCCCGGCGAGGACGGCGACATCGAGCGGGCAATCCGCCGGGGCACGACCGATACCATCAACGAAGCCGGCCAGCGCGCGGTCGATCGCAGCCTCGGTGTCCAGCCCTCCATTACCATCCGTCCGGGCTGGCCCGTCCGGGTCCTCGTGACAAAGGACCTCGTCCTGCGGCCCTATCCGGAGACAGCCCCGTGAACCTGCGCCTCGCAAAACTCCCCGACCGTACGCCGGTGAAGCTCACCCTTGCGCTCGATCCGGAAACCGCTGCCGCGCTGCAGGATTATGCGGCGCTCTATCAGGAGACTTATGGCGAAGCCGAGCGCGCAGAAACGCTCGCCGCCGCCATGATCGAGATGTTCCTGGCCTCAGACGCCGGGTTCAGACGGGCCCGCAAATCCCTGCCCAAACCTGCCAGCAAAGGAGACTGACCCATGGCACAGATCGGCGCATTCACCCTCAAGGACGGAACCTGGACCGGAACCATCCGCACACTAACCATCAATGTCAAAGCCCAGCTTGTTCCCAACAAGGAGAAGGCAAAGGGCGCGCCCGACTTCCGGCTCTATGCCGGCGGCGCAGAACTCGGCGGCGCCTGGCGTCAGGAATCCAAGAATGGCGAAACACCGTTTCTTGCCGTCAAGCTCGATGATCCGAGCTTTGTCCGGCCGATGCGCGCCGCTTTCTTCGAAAACACGAAGGAAGGCACCGGTATCCTCGTCTGGAACCGCCCGAAATAATAGCGAAGCGCAGCAGCCGCGTCGTCTGCCTCGCCACATGATCAAAGAGCGAAAGCATCGCGCAGAGGTCTTTAATGTGCCTCCCTGGAGGACGCCTTGACCGGGAACTGTTAGTTGAGAAGCGATGCTTGCCGGCACGCCAACAGTACAAGGAGTAAAGTCAAATGATGAGAAGCAGGCTCCACGACGCCGATTTCTCTAAGGAGACAAACTGGCTGACACCGAAACAGTGCTCAGAATTGACAGGATGGTCCCTGGCGGGGCTGGAAAAGCGACGCGCGCGCGGACAATGGCCACCCTATTCTATTCGCGCGGGCCGCCCCCGATATCCTGGCGACTACATCCGGAAAAGCTTCGCAGAGGCTGTCGTATCCAACACGGTTCAAGCAGCAACTTTGATCGAAAAGCTCTAGCTAGCCTTAGTTTATCTAAACGCCCCTCGGGACTTGGAACCTCTACCGGTCGATTACCCTGCATCAAGAATCAAAAAGCAAAATCCCTAAGAGCTTGCCCAGAAGACCAAGCGCGAACCGCCGCTCAGCAAAGCATCCTAGTCTACCATCCGTTTCTGCGCTCCGCGATGTCGATCAGACGGGTCCTGACCGGTACTATCAGGACCATGACACTCCGTCCGGCGGGCTCATCGCTCGCTCCGGCGCGCACTGCGTGTGCGAAGACCTCCTCATCCTGGAGGTCATTGCCATTGAAATAGATGCTGGCAGGCACGCGGCGCGCGTCGCGCGTTTCAGCGCTCCGCTCGAAAAGGAGACCTAGTACGTCCGAGTCCGCGCCAACTTCTTTGGCAGGCACAAGGGTCGCGGGCCAGTTCCTGGATTTCCGGTACCAGGTCCGGCCCTTTGGACCGTAGCAAACCAGTATTGAATAGAGTGGATCGGTGTCGACGAAACGAAGCGCTGTCGCGGTACGGCTGGTTCGGAATTCAACCGCAAGCTCGCCGATAGAGCGGAACGATGGTCGATCATACGATTTGACCCTGGGCTCGAACATAAATCTCGGCATGAGAAGTCCGGCAGAATAACTATCGGCCTGCCGCTCTTTCCCTGAGCCGGTATCCCGGGTGGAGCCAATCACGTCTTTCGAGCAATGCAGGTTCTGGTTCTTGTGGCATTGCCAGTGGCCAATTTCATGCCCGAGCGAGAAGCGCGCACGTTCGGGCCCGCCCCGATCATCAATTGTGATGATCGCCCGGTCCCGGATACCCATGATCTGCGCTTCGCACCCGTCCAGAGGACGATAACGGACCCTCGCCTTTAGCAGCCAGGCCAACGCCTCCAGATCAATCTGCTCGGGCGAGGTAATGCCGTAGCGTTGCATGAGGAGTTCAGGACGCAGAAAGACCGTCACTTTTTGCTTTCATCGTCCAAGTCTATATTGAGCTCCTCAAGCAGCTCCAAAACATCTTCAAGCTGCGCCAGGGCATCCCTGTCCGAGAGCTCCGACCCGTCCGCATTTCTGGCCGCGATCGTCAGTTCACTCAGTTCTGCTTGGACCCGGTGCAGAAATGCACGTGCCTCGTCTGGCGTTTGAGGCCGGCTGCGAGCTTCTCGCTTTCGTCGATCTTCCAGGAATTCAACCCTGGCTTTCCTCAGCTCAACAAAGCCTGCCCGCCCTTTCGCCGCAATCAAGGCACGCTCAAACACGGATAGGCCATCGCCAGACTTGTAACCGAGAGATTCCAGTTCTTGTTGAACCTCCGCATTGGTCATACCGAGAATGTCGTCGAGCACAGCATCGTCCAGACGGTCGAGCTCGTCGCGCTTTTTAGATTCGGTCATGATCCTCTCCGACCTTCGAATTCACTTATCTTGCGGCGAATCCTTCGCCTGATGGTGGCGAGCTGGCCCTTTGAGACACCTGTTTGCACGCAAAGCTCTTCACCTGACATCCCTTCAAACACGCCCATCAAAACCAGCTGGGTCTCGTCATCGTCGAATTGCTCATACAACCAGGCATGAAATGCCGCGTCATGCTCCTCCCGGCAGATAGTCTCTTCAACACCCGCTCGGCCATCGCTCACCGTATCGGCGAACAAGCCGAGATCCGCCAGCGTCTCAGCATACCCAGCGTCTACACGGCGGGCGCGCTTTCGCACTTCTGAACTTGCAATACTCTTCATGACACCGCCAAGAAAAGCGACAATGTCAACATCCGGAGGCCTGTGGCGATCTCCACAAAGCACTCTTGTCAGGGCCTCCTGCAGGAGATCCTCAGGGCTGAGACGCGCACGCGCCGCAAAGTACCTCGCAATCAGGAGGAGGCGGTCACCCTGATGGCGACTGACCTCCTCAATCTCGTCTTTGCAGTCTTCTGCGGACCGCTTTCGTGCAGCGTCAGCGGCGCTCATGCTCCAGCTCCTGGTATACCCATACTCATCTATGCGCGCCGCAACCCTGCATTCGGACAAGTTGGAAAACTGTCCGAATTCAGCCGTGCGGCGAGCCTTTGTTTACGTGGGCACTAACGTGGCCCGGCGCAACAAAGGAAATCCAATCATGACCTCCCAGAACCCTGAATATTTCGACCTGGAAACGGCTGCTCGCTGCGGCCAGCCGGTGACGGCCGACCGCTACTTCAAGATCCGCATCGACGACCGGTCCTATAATGTGGACGATCCCAAACTGACCGGAAGCCAGCTCCTGAGGCTCAGCGGCAAACGGCCGATCGACGAACATCTTGTCTTTCTGAAGCTTGCCAATGGTGGGTTCGAGGAAATTCGCCTCGATGAAACCGTTGACCTGACACAGCCCGGCGTTGAGCGGTTCTTGACGTTCGACAGCAGCGCTTCCTATCGCCTGGTCATCGATGGTGAGCGCATCGAATGGGGCGCTCAGCTGATTACGGGCCTCAAGCTGAAGCAAATCGCCGGGGTTGACCCTGACAAATATGCACTCTGGCGTGAAGTGCGCGGAAGCGAAGATATTGAACTGGTGAATGAAGACATCATTGATCTCAGTGAACCTGGGCTCGAGCGCTTCTTCACGGTTATTGCCCAAACCACTGCCGGAGACGCAGGCCCCGCCCTTCCCCAAGCCGATCAGCGCTATCTTTCCGAGCAGGGCTACCAGTACGAGCTCGCACACGAAGCGGGACAAACGGCAATCATCCTGAAGGCCGTCGACCTTCCGAAGGGGCGCTATGATGTGGAACTGGCTGACATTCTGATCATGCTTCCGCCCGGCTACCCGGATGCCCCTCCTGACATGTTCTATTGTCTGCCCTGGCTTCGGCTTGTCGCACGCGGCGCCTACCCCAATTGCGCCGATGTTCCGCTCTCCTTTCAGGGGCAGACCTGGCAAAGGTGGTCGCGCCATAACAATGAATGGCGCGCTGGCAAGGACGGCATCTGGACCATGCTGAAGCGCGTTGAACATGCACTGGCGGAGGCGGCCTGATGCTGCGGGATATCATCATACCCAACCGCTTTGGCACGGCTATCCGGCGCGCGGCCTTCAATTCCGGCCAGGAGGCCGGCGCGTGGCTGCTTTTCAGGCGTGCGGTGATTAGTGAAGATCCATGGACAAAGAAGCCGCGCGAGCGGCTCATTCTCAGCGATGTCCTTCCGTTCGAGGGTGAAGACATCGAGTCAGCATCGCCAACGCATCTGACGGTTCGGACGTCTTCATTCGTCCGGACACTGAAGTACGCAAATGACAACGGCTACACTGTGGGCTTCCTTCACGGCCACCCTTGCGGTACCGCCGCCTTCTCGGTCCGCGATGACGAGAACGAACTCGCCCTGTTCAACGCGGCCCGCAACAGAAACGGGCCGGACGCCTGCCTGGTAAGCGTGCTGGCGATTTCTGATGGACGCCTGTTGGCGCGCATCTGGCAAGGTTCAACCGATCCCGATCCATCCCGTCTCCTGGAAACGGGACTACGCATTGCCCTCTGGTCTGATCACACCGATAACACCAGCCCGGATCTTGACCGGCAAGCGAGAGTCTTCGGCGAGACGTTCAATGCGACGCTTCGGAACCTCTCATGCCTTGTTGTCGGCGCGGGGGGCACTGGCTCTCCTCTCGCAGTTATGCTGGCTCGATCAGGCATAGGCCGGATTGCCGTCGTTGATCACGACGTGGTCGAGAGCAGCAATCTGCACAGGCTATATGGGGCAACGCAGAGAGATATCGGCAGGCACAAGGCCGAGGTGCTGGCGGCCCACATCAACGAATTTGGGCTTCCCACCAAGGCGATGCCCCTTGTCCGTAACTTACTGGACCCGGAATGCAGGGATGCGCTTAAGTCGGCAGATGTCGTTTTTTGCGCGACGGACGATCACGCCTCGCGGATGCTGCTCAATCGGTTCTCCGTATTCTATGAAATCCCGGTCTTTGACATCGGGCTCGCAGTTGCCGGCGATCAAGGGAACCGCAGGCGCGACATGACCGGACGCGTAACCCTCCTTCACTCCGGAGCGCCCTGTCTCCTCTGCAGAGGCATCATTGACCCTGTCCGTGCGCGCGAAGACGAGTTGAGGAAACGGGCTCCGGACCAATACGCCGATCAGCGGCGCGAAGGTTATATTCTCGGCGGCGGAGAGCCCGAGCCGGCCTTCATCGGCATGACCACATCCGTAGCCTGCCTCGCCATGGACGAATTTGCTCAGGCCGTCAGCGAATTTCGGGGACCGGATGGTCATGCCCTCCAGAGACTTCGCCGCTTTCACATTCCTGAGGACCGGCGAACCGGAGGGCGCAGCAATAACGACTGTCCGATCTGCGGACAAACCGACTACTGGGGACGCGGCGACGTGGTTCCTTTCCTTGACCGTATCGGCTGAACGATGATCCAGTCCGCGCTCAGATTTGTTCTCGAACGAGCAGGTATTGTTCGACGGTCCCGCTACCGGCTGCGTTATTCACAAACGCAGCCGGACCTGGAGACACTTAATGCCAAAACGATCATAATCGTAGGCACCCCCGGCACGCCGAAATGGGCTGTCTTCCGTTGTCCGGGAACCTGTTCAACCGTCTATCGACTGCCCCTCAGCGCCGCGCAGACACCCCATTGGCGGGTTGAGCTGGACTGGCTGGGAAGACCGTCGCTTTCGCCCTCAATATTTCAGAAGTCGGCCTGTCACGCACATTTCTGGATCCAGTCAGGGACGGTGCAGCAATGTCGGGATAGTCGCTGCGCCACTTCTCCCGCTCGCTGACAAAATATCGCTGCGAGAACCAATACATGACTACAAATCAAATTTGCAGCACTCCCGGAGGGCGAATTAAGCGGAGCTTCATCTGCATAGAATGCACCATCCTATGTAAGTCACCAAAACGGTTGCGAACCGGACGAAGCCTCGCTATGCCAAACCAACTACAACTCAGACGGTGGCCCAATGGTGGCTTGGCGTGTGAGGGGTTAGCAGGCGGCGGGGTCCAAACCCTCTCAATGCTTTGTATTTATTGGGGTCTTGCGGCAGGCCCGGACTGAAGACACATCTGGTTTGGGACCAGAGGGTCGGAGGTTCGAATCCTCTCGCTCCGACCATTCACTTTCTCAGCGGTGAGGTCAGCAATGCAAGCGCGTATCTTCAAGCCTGCCAAGAGCGCCATGACGTCCGGCCGCGGCCAGACCAAAGCCTGGGTTCTCGAATTTGTTAAGAACGACGCAAAGCGCTATGCTGACCCGGTCATGGGCTGGACCAGCATCGACGACACATCCGGCCAGGTCCGCCTCACCTTTGACACGCAGGAACAGGCGATCGAGTACGCCAAGAGCGAAGGCCTGACCTTCACGGTCACGCCCTCCGAAGAGCGGAAACGGCTTGTAAAGTCCTATAGCGCTAATTTCGACGCAAATCGCAAGCAGCCCTGGACGCACTAGGGTGCCAGCCGGTAACGACCCGGCCCCGTAGCTCAGCTGGATAGAGCACCCGACTTCTAATCGGACGGTCGCAGGTTCGAATCCTGCCGGGGTCGCCATTTTGGCGCGCGGCGAAGCGTTTAATCCCCCCCTATCCCAGCAGGAAACGCCGGATTTCGGAGACGAATTCCGATGAGGCCGGCTCCCGGCCGAGCAGCAAATGGTTGTTGCTGTCGAGGCCGACGAATTCCGCGCCCGCTATTTCCGCTGCAATGGCCCGCCCCGAGGGCATCGGGATGCGCAAATCTCCGCGGCAATGAATGACCAGCGTCGGACACTGGATGTCCTTGAGACGATGGCGCACGTCGATATTCGCGAACGCATCGAGAAACCGGACCGCATTGTCGGCGGAGGTTGTATTGCGTTGGAATTCGTCAAACCAGGCGAGTTCTTCCAGGGTCGCATCCGGCATGAAGGTCTGGGAGAACATGTGCCGGAAGGAGGGGTTGGTCTGGCCCCACCCGGTTTCGGTCAGCACCATCACGGCCTCGCGTTCGCGGGCCTGCGCCGGCGTCGCCGTGTGGCGCCAGCCTGCCGTATAACCGCCAAACAGGATCAGATGGGAGACCCGGTCCGGATGCCTCGCCGCGTACTCAATCGACACGGCCGCGCCCTGGCTGATGCCGAGCAAGGGAAACCGGTCCAGCCCTGCGGCGTCGACGACCAGTTCAAGGTCAGAGACAAATGTCCCAAAGCTGATTTCCGGCACGTCCCAATCCGACAGGCCGCAGCCGCGCTCATCATACCGGATGAAGTTGAACGTATTGCCAAGGTCGCGGAACAGCGGGCTCCAGATCGGGGCCTCCCAGTCCAGTTCCAGATGCGACAGCCAATTGGCGGCCTTGACCAGTGGCGGCGCGTCAGCAGACCCGACGCTCGCCCAAGCCAGTGACGTGTTGTCATCGGCCTGAACGAAGCGGACGATCTGCCTCAGCGCATCCGTCTCGACCGGTTTTTCCACAGGCGCCTTGCGGGATCCGCCTGCCCCGAACGGATCAACCGAAAAGTCAGGAACGGCCAAATCTGCCGCTTCGAAAGCGTGCGCGAGTTCCTCTCGCCGGGCGTCAGCTTCCTGCTTGCGCCCGGTGCGGCGCCGGCTTGCCACAGCAAATTGCGCCGCCAGCGGATCGAAGGGCGCGTCCAGCAACCATCTGTCCGCCCATCGCTCCGTGTCTTCCGGCGCGAGGTCCGGGAGTTCGACAAGCCGGCGTGCCAGACGGACCCGGAACCGGGTCGCCTCGTCGCGCTGCTGGGTCAGCCACACCGAAAAATCGGGCTGGTTGGGCAATTCGCAATCTTCAAGCAGCAATCCCCTCGCCGCGCCCCATGCGCGGGCAAGTTCTTCCGTGTTCGTATCTTCTCCGCCGGCGGAGCGCTTCACCGCCTGGAAATCAACCGCCACGGACCGCTCATCCAGCTGGACACGCTCCCGATCCGTCAGCAGGCGGATCTGGCTGCCGGCATTGAGGGTCGGACGCAATTTGCTGAGGGACCACCGCAAGGCCCCGCGCGGATCATCCGGCAAATCCCAGAAGACCTCGCACAGTCTGTCACGCCGCTGCGGCGCTGCCGACAAGGCCAGATAGCCAAGCAAGGCACGCGTTTTGCGCGATGACGGGAGCGGCAGCTCCTCGCGACCGAAAAACACCCGCAACGGCCCGAAGGTCTGGATCGAAAGCATGGCAAGACAATCGTGGCGAGTAGAAAGGGGGGCACGCGTCAGGGACGCGCGCCACGGGCAATTTACGGCATTGACCGCATTCGCACAACTCGCAACCGGGATGTTCCGGATTATGGTTCAATAAAGTCGAGCCCCGCGCCGAAGCACGGGGCTCGCAATCTGAAGGCTTGTTGGGGACTAGCCTTCAGATGGTTCGCGCGAGACCTCAACCTGTTGCGCCCGGTCCTGGTGGTGAGCTGTCAGGGCGCTGATTGCGGCTTCGGCGATGACCTTGTTGATCAGGTCGGCTTCGCACGCCCGAATGCTCCGGGGGTGGGTGCGGAACACGGACAGCATGCTCGAAGGCTTGCACGCGCGGCGTGCAACACGTTCGAATTCTTCATAGTTTTCTTCGACGCTGGCGGACGGATCGATCTGAAATGTCACGTCGAAGGTTTCTTCCATCGAGCCGGCAGAGGCCGTGAAAGCGATGCCGGAGGCGGCGAGTGCGATAGCGAGGGTCTTGATAGTAGAGTTAGTCATTGGGGGTTCCTTTCGGTCAAAGTTGATGACCGCCTTTTGCCCCCCGCAGCGTGGTAGCCAGCGTGGTAAGGCCAGTGGCTTTCATGCCGGAAAACCGTGGACTTTGCGTTTGAATGGCAGACGGGGCCCTCATCAGATGAAGGCCCCGTCGCAATATCTGTATGAAATGCTCGCGCGCCGGCGCGCGATCAGGTCTTGGCGGAATCCAGTTCCTTGGTCAGCTGTTCCTTCAGGTCGCGCTTGACGAATTTGCCGCTGGCATTGCGCGGCAAGGCGGTGAGGAACCAGACATAACGCGGCACCTTGTGCTTCGCCATGATGCCCGCGCAATGCTCGCGCAGGGTGACGGCCGCCAGGTCTTCGCCCGGCTTCAGCACGACGGCGACGCCAACTTCCTCGCCCAGCCGGTCGTCCGGTACGCCGAACACGCTGCACTCGGCCACGGACGGATGACGATAGATCGCCGCCTCGACTTCGGCGCAATAGACGTTCTCGCCGCCGCGCAGCACCATGTCCTTCTTGCGGTCCACGATGAAGATGAAGCCATGCTCGTCAATGCGCGCAATGTCCCCTGTGTGCAGCCAACCATCGGTGATGGATTCCGCAGTCGCCTCGGGCCGGTTGATATAGCCCTTGATGACGGAGGAGCCGCGCACCCACAGCTCACCCACTTCGCCTTGCGGGACAGTCTCGCCGAGTTCGTTGACGCATTTTGCTTCGAAATTGGGCATGGCCGGGCCGGCACTGTCCGGCTTGTCGACGAAGAAATCCGCCGAGACCGAGGTAATGATCCCGCAGGTCTCGGTCATGCCATAGCCGGTGTTCGGCCGGGCCGTTGCGACCGTGGAATCGATCTTGTGGACCAAGTCCGGCGGCAATTGCGCGCCGCCGCCGCCGAGCGTGGAAAGGCTGGACGTGTCGGTTGTCTCGAAGTCCGGATGATTGATCAGCTCGCGGGCCATGATCGGCACGCCGCTCATCGCGGTGACTTTCTCGGTCTCGACCAGTCTCAGCGCCTCGCCGGCATCCCAGCGATACATGAGCACAATCTTGCCGCCTGCCGCCGTGACGAGATAGGCGCCGCAATTGTTGGCAGTGACGTGAAACAGCGGTGTCGTGATGAGCGCGACCGGAATGGGCGCCTCTTCCGGCGGCACTTCGCCGGTTGCCCGCTGGGTCGCCAAGGCGGTGGACGCGCCCGAGAACGCCATGTTGAGCAGGTTAGAGACACAGCCCCGATGGGTCAGCTGCGCGCCCTTCGGAAAGCCGGTGGTGCCCGACGTATAGAAGATACAGGCATCGGCGTCCGGATCGACTCTCACCGCCGGCAAGTCGCCGCCATGCGCCAGCACGTCGGCCCACTGGATCACCGGGGCCGGTGCGTCCGGGGCGCGTACGCCAACGATCTTCATCCGGTCGGCCGCGCCTTCTATGGACAGGACACGATCAAGCCGCTCTGAGTCTGCGAACAGGACTTTGGGTTCGGAATCCTTGAGGGCGTATTCCATTTCCTCGGCCGTCCACCAGGCATTCATGCCAACCACGGCAATGCCGGTCGAAACACAGGCCCAATAGAGCAGCATCCATTCGGGATAATTGCGCATGGCGATCGCCACCCGGTCGCCCGGCTTGACGCCCTGGTCGAACAGCCAGGCCGCCGCGGCGGCCACCTCGCGGTGCGCATCGGCATAGGTCCAGCGCTCATCCTGGTAAACCAGATAGTCGCGATCGGCGAATTGGAGAGTCGACAGCCAGACTTCCCGCACGCTGGGCGGGGCGTTCTTGTAGACGCGGAGCCGGTTGCCCAGAACTTCGGCCTCGACGATCTCGAATTCGCCGCCGGGGCCTGTCAGTTCTTCCCGTGCTTTCAGGAGTTCGGTGTAGTGCATGTTTCCTCCGGAGTGTTTTGCCAGATCATACACGGTGTCGCTACGTCACAAAGACCGGACGCTGGGGCAGGCCCGACCGAAATTTCCTGAACTTCCCTCAGCTTAAGGCTCGATTGTGACAATCACCCGTTGATAGCGGGTCAGCGGCGGCGTTCCCTTGTCGGTGACTTTCACGATGAAGTGCGCGGTTTCCGTCTGCTCCACTTCCGGCAGCTGGAACCAGATATCGAAATCATTGACCGCGTGCCCCAAATTGATAGGCGCCTCCAACGTGCCAGCTTCGGCATAATTGAACCAATGATAGCTGAGGCTGTCGCCATCCGGATCATAGGTACCGAAGGCATCCAGCCCGATATGCTCCCCGGATTTGGCTGTGAGCTGATGCGCATGTGCCAGTTTCACCACCGGTGGATGGTTGGCGTCTTCATAGGATGAGATGGTCCAGTCCATACGCGCTGCAAAGTCACGCTGGAAGTCGCTTCTCCATCTCAGCAGCGTGACGTGATTGTTCTGATAGGTTTCCTCTGCGGGGCCAATCGCCCGGCGATCCTTTTGCGGCACCCAGGGCGTGTAGGTGTCTGCCGCATTCGTCCAGATCGGGCGCGGCTCCGGGTCCAGCGGCACGCCGCCCGAACCGAGTTTTCCAGGACCAACGCCAATCTCCTCGGCACTCGGGGTATAGAGTTCATACCGGCCACCCCAGCCGCCCCAGTCGGGATGATCCGGTACGTTCAGCCCGTTCGGGATCAGCGAGAGATAGGCCGGTGTATCGCCTTCCATGCCCCAGACAACGTCCGGATAGCGCGCGCCAAGCGGGCCTTGATCCTGCTGGATGTTCTCGGCAATCCACTGATTGGAAATATGATCCTCGAAGCCGGGAAAGCCATGCGTGATTGCGGTCCAGGTGGAACGGCCATACTCGCCAGGGCTGACAATGTAAAACAGGCCCGGGAACTCGCGGCGCATCCAGATGCCACTGTCATCCTGATCCGAGATTGTATAGACACGGAGCTTTGAAATCAGGCGTTCCGCCTCAGCCTCACTCCTTGTTTCCCGGATATCGTACAGCGCTTGGGCCAGCGTATTCGCTCCGCCCCAGACAGAAATCCACAGCGGTCGCTCATCCTCGGCTTCCAGCAGGTCAATGATTGCATCCGAGCCTTCTGTCGAGCGCCCGGTTCCGACGCTGGCCATGCCATAGCCCGGCTGACCGCTCATCACGAGGTCCTGTAGTTCAGCTTCGCTCGGATAGCCCTGCGCGTGCTGGCTGAGCGTATCGTAGACCTCGCCATACTTTCCAAGCGTCACACGGATTGAATCGGGTCGAATGTTCTCTTTCTTCCAGATCGAGGTGGTCGCCACCAGCGCCTCGATGTCGATTTCATTGGCATAGAGCAACAACCGCACAAGCGATTGCGTATCGTCCGGGTCGGCTTCCATGTCGGTCAGGATCACGACGCGATGCTTTTCCAGCGCCACTGGCACCTGTGCATCCGCCACCTCATCCGCCGGCACAACTTGCCCCATGGCGCTGCACGCACCTAGCGCAATTGCTGACACAAGCCCCGCTATCCCAACCAGATTTCGCTTCGCCATGACTTCCCTCCGCAATTTTTATGATAGCGGTATCATTGCTAGTTTTGATACTATTGGCAATATCAATATCGTGTCACAAGCACCAAATCTGGTCAGCTCTCGCAGCTCCCCTATTATGGGTATTCGTCCAGACTTTATCGAAGCGAATTGGAGAATCAGTCATTAGACAGATAATTGTCGCCTGCATCGCTTTTGCCTCTGCTGCGGCGCCCACAATGGCTGATGAAGTTGCGATACAGCCCTCCCTTGCACCGCAGGCTACTTCAAATTTCCTGTCCAATGCCCAAGCGGATCAGGTCTGGAGTGACGTAAATCGTGCCGCTTTGATTGCAGAGCTTGGAACCCTATCGGCTCATGGTCTCGAGCCTGCGCATTATCATCTCGCGCGTCTCAAAACCGACGATCTGACAGCCGCCGAACGAGACCAGATCGCGACCGATGCGTGGATGTCGGCTGCCGCGCATATGCTGTCCGGAAAACTTGATCCCGTCTCCCTGAAACCCGAGTGGACCGCCGACACACGGGACGCAGATTTTGCAACCGTGCTCGCCTATGCGCTGGCCACCGGCACCATAAGCGGCAGCCTCGAACAATTCGCGCCGATCCAATCAGACTACACCTTGCTGAAGGCGGACCTGGCGCGCCTCCGCCAACACTCCGCGCTCCCCATTGCGCGCGTCTCCGAAGGCGACCCGCTCAAGCCTGGCATGGAGTCGGCGCGGGCCAGGCAAGTGCAGGTGCGCCTGATTGAAATGGGGCTCCTTGAAGCCGACACGTTGTCCGGCCAGATGGACGACACCACGGTCTCGGCCGTAAAGGCCCTGCAGGCGCAGGAAGGACTTGAGGAGGACGGGATCGTCGGGGCGGCCACCTTGCGCGCGCTCAACCGGGACGACCAGACACGGATCGACCAGATCCGCGCCAATATGGAGCGATGGCGCTGGCTGCCTGCCGATCTCGGCAGGCGGCATGTCCGGGCAAACATCGCCGGCTTCGATGTCACGACTTATGAGGATGGCGTGCCCCAGGCGATCCGCGCCATTATTGTCGGAAACCCAAAGCGCAAGACGCCCATATTTTCAGACCAGATCGATTACATCGTCTTCAATCCGTGGTGGGAGACGCCCTCCAGCATCGCCAGGGCCGACAAGCTGCCCCTGTTCCAGAAAGACCCCGGCGCGGTGAAACGCCAGGGCTTCGAGATACGGGATTCCGCCGGCCGCGTTGTGCCGCCTTCGTCCGTGGACTGGAAAAGCTATACGGCCAGCAATTTCCCCTACCGTATCCGGCAGGCACCTGGCCCCCAGAACGCGCTCGGCCAAGTCAAGATCATGTTCCCGAACGCGCACAATGTGTATCTGCACGACACGCCCAATCGCGATCTTTTCTCGCTGAAACAGCGCGCCCTGTCGTCCGGCTGCGTGAGAACCAAGGATCCGATTGGCCTGGCGGAATGGCTTCTATCGGACACAGAGGGCTGGGACCGCGCCGCCATCGATCAGGCCGTCGCCACCGGCAAGGAAACCCGTGCAGACCTCGCCGAACCGGTCCCGGTCCACATTGTCTACTTCACGGCGGTGCCGAACGGATGTGGCGGCGTCCGGTATCTGGACGACATCTATGAACGAGATAGCGCCGTGCTGACCGGGCTCGACACTGAACCGGTCGCCTTGAAGAGCGAATAAGGAATAATGAAGGCCCTTATCCCGCCGCGCGGGTCTGTCCGGCATGCAGGGCGCAGATCAGCGTGAACAGGCGGCGGGCGGTCGAGAAGTCGACCTCGATCTTGCCTTCCAGGCGTTCGGCGAGAAGTTCGGAGCCTTCATTGTGGATGCCCCGCCGTGCCATGTCGATCGCTTCGATCTGGTGTGGGGACTGGGTGCGGATCGCGTCATAGTAGCTGTCGCAGATCATGAAATAGTCGCGGATCACGCCCCGGAACGGCCCGAGCGACAGGATGAAAGTATGGACGTCCTCGCCCTTTTCATTGCGGATGGCGAAGACCAGTCGGCGCTCGGCCTTGGAGAGGTTCAGCTGGTAGGGCCCCTCATCCTTTTCGAGGACCTTGAAGACATTGCTTTCAAGCAGGTCGAAAATCGCCACGCGGCGCTCATGCTCAGCGTCCGGGCCGGACGCGCCCAGGGTCTCATCGTCGATATCGACGCCGATGAGCCGGTCATTGCTCACCCGTCAGTGTCCTTGTTGGTCCGGATCGAGATCGAGCGCGCATGCGCCGGCAGGCGCTCGGCCTCGGCCAGACGCAAGGCAGCAGGCGCGATGGCGGCAAAACCCTGCGGGCCGACCCGCTGGACGCTCATCCGCTTCAGGAAATCGTAGAGACCGAGCCCCGACGAAAAGCGCGCGGCGCGGCTGGTCGGCAAGACGTGGTTCGACCCGGTGACATAATCGCCGAGCGCTTCCGGCGTATAGTGGCCGAGGAAGACCGCGCCGGCATGGCGGATCAGCGGCAACAGGGCGTCCGGGTCCTCCACACAGAGCTCCAGATGTTCCGCAGCAATGCGGTTCGCAATGGATGCTGCAGTAGGCAGGTCCGGCGCGACAACGATGGCGCCATTATGGGTCCAGCTTTCGCGTGCTCGCTCGCCCGTGGGCAGGGTTTTCAACTGGCTTTCCACAGCCTTTTCCACAGAATCCCCCACAGTCTGATCCACAACGATGAGGATCGACTGGCTGCTCGGATCATGCTCGGCTTGGGAAAGGAGGTCGGCGGCGATCCAGTCCGGGTTTGCGGTGTGATCTGCGATGACCAGAATCTCTGACGGGCCAGCAATCGTGTCGATGCCGACACGGCCGAACACCTGCCGCTTGGCTTCCGCAACGAAGGCATTTCCGGGCCCGACAATCTTGTCGACCGGAGCAAGGTTTGCCGTGCCATAGGCCAGTGCGGCCACGGCCTGCGCGCCGCCAATGGGGTAGAATTCCTCAACGCCTGCCTTCAGCGCGGCATAGGCAACGGCGGGTGACAGCTCGCCCTGGGGTGCAGGCGCAACCATGACGATGCGCTCGACGCCGGCGATCTTGGCCGGCACCACATTCATCAGAACCGATGAGGGATAACTCGCGCGGCCGCCCGGCACATAGACGCCGACACTTTCCAGCGCGGTCCACCGCCAGCCGAGCTCGATGCCGGCAGAATCGGTGAAGCTGTGATCTTCGGGGCGTTGCGCCGCGTGATAGGCGGCGATCCGGTCATGCGCGAAGTCGATTGCTTCGCGGAGGTCGGCCGGGCACTGCGCTGCAAGGCTGTGAAGGTTCACATTGTCAGATGTGAGCGTCGAGGGGTCCAGCTGCAGGCCATCGAACCTGGCAGTATATTCGGCCACGGCCTCACCGCCGCGCGCCTGCACATCCTTCAGGATGCCCGCCACGATGGTGGCAACATCATCCCCCGTCCCGCGCTCCTGCTCCAGGAACTGCGCGAACTCGCCATGAAATGCGTCATTGGAGGCGAAAAACCTGCGGACCATGTCTATCTCCGGCGCCGCTCGTGGCTCGGAAGACGGCGCGTCGGCCACACATAGTCGCTGTCCAGCAGAGTTGCATCCAGAACTTCGACGTCGAGGACGATTTCCCCATCGCCGGCGAAGAGGAGCGTGATCTTGCCGCCTGGCGGTTCATCGGCGGGGGTGAAGCTTACCTGCAACAGCGACAGGATCATTTCCAGATCCGTCTTGGTGACCGCGCGGGTCTTCACGTTCAGCACGCCGTCAAACGCCAACAGGGCGCGCACACGCTCGCCATCCCCCCGTTTCGCGCCAGCTTCCCAGCGGAACCGGTTGATTTCCAGTGCAAAACGGTTGCGGCGGGCCTCATATTTGAGATTGCCCGCTTTCACCACACTGTCCTGAATGGCGGCCGAAATGACTTCCAAATCCTCTGCCGTTTCAGCGAGGAGGCGGAGTGGGTTTGTATCAGCCATCAGTGCCCCTTGAGCAATTCCTAGTCTTCGTCCTCGGACCGGCGTTCTATGCTGGCCCCACAGGCGTTAAGCTTCTCTTCCAACCGCTCAAATCCGCGATCCAGATGATAGATACGGTTCACCACAGTCTCCCCCTCTGCGGCAAGCCCCGCAATCACGAGCGAGACGGATGCGCGCAGATCGGTCGCCATTACAGGCGCGCCGGTCAGGTGTGGCACGCCCTTCACGACAGCCTCCTGCCCCCGCACCGTGATGTCGGCGCCGAGACGCGACAATTCCGGCGCGTGCATGAAGCGGTTCTCGAAAATTGTCTCGCGGATGATGCTGGTGCCGTCGGCAAGGCTCATCAGGGCCATGAACTGGGCCTGCAGATCTGTCGGGAAGCCGGGATGCGGCTGGGTCGAGACGCTGACCGATTTCAGGCGTGAACCATTGCGCACAATGCGCATCGTGCCGGCGGCCTCGTCGGACTCCACGGTGACACCCGCCTCTTTCAGCTTGCCGATCAGCGCGCCGAGCGCCGCCACAGGCGCGCCCTCCAGCGTCACATCCCCGCCAGCCGCCGCCGCGGCCATGGCATAGGTGCCGGCTTCGATCCGGTCGGGCATCACGGAATGGCTCGTCCCGCCCAATTGCTCGACGCCCTCGATACGGATCTTGGACGTGCCGGCGCCAGTGATCTTCGCGCCCATGGAGTTCAGGCAGACCGCGAGATCTTCGATCTCGGGCTCGCGCGCAGCATTCTCCAGAACGGTTTCGCCCTTGGCCAGTGTCGCCGTCAGCATGGCATGTTCGGTCGCGCCAACACTCGGCATGGCGAAATTGATGTGGGCGCCTTTCAGGCCGTGAATGGCGGCGGCCTTCACATAGCCCTGCTCCACGCGGAGGTCTGCGCCCATAGCTTCGAGCGCTTGCAGGTGCAGATCGACCGGCCGTGCGCCGATCGCGCATCCGCCGGGCAGAGACACGGTCGCATGGCCAGACCGAGCGATCAGCGGGCCGAGCACATTGAAGCTCGCCCGCATTTTCCGAACCTGGTCATAGGGCGCAATCGTGCTTTTCAGCTCCGCCGCATTGAGACGGCAGGTCGATCCGCCCTTCGGCCAGTAGACTTCGACGCCCAGCGTTTCCAGCAACTGCGCAAGGAAGCGCGTGTCCGCCAGATTCGGCATATTGGTGAGCTTGATCGGCTGGTCAGTCAGCAGGCATGCGACCATGAGCTTCAGGGCGGAGTTCTTCGCGCCTGAGACCGGAATGCGGCCGTTCAGGTGAGCGCCGCCCTTGATGTGCAATTTATCCATGGATTGCCCTTATACAGCGCTTCGCGGCTTTGAAAGGGCCGGAATGTGGCCCGGCTGCACAGATCTTATCCAAATCTTACAGGCAGTTGCTTCAGGCCGCGTAGGCCAGCCCGCGGAATCCACTTCAGGCTGGCGGGATCTGTTGCAAAGGAAAGCCCCGGATAGCGGTCGAACAGGCTGTCCAGAGCGGCTTGTGCCTCGGCGCGGGCAAGATGCAGCCCGAGGCAGATATGCGGCCCGCCGCCCCAGCCGAGATGACGATTTGGCCTGCGCTTCAAGTCCAGCTTCTGTGCATCCTCAAAAACGCGCTTATCAATATTGGCCGCCGCCAGCAGGCCGACGAGGCGCTGGCCTCGCTTCAATGACAGACCGTGAAATTCCATATCCTGACGGGCATGTCTCGGCTTGGTCATCTGGACCGGCGCGCAGTAACGGAGCAATTCGTCCACAGCGACGCCGCGCGCGTCTGAATCCATCGCCCGGTACTGGTCTGCTGCGCCCGATTCCCTCAGCAGCGTGTAAACGGCCGTCGAAATCAGATGCTTGGTCGTCTCATGCCCGGCTACGAACAGGACGAACACCATAGCGAAAAGTTCGTCATTGCTCATCCGGCCCCCATCGGCTTCCGCGTGGACGAGGTCGGTAACCAGTCCTGGCCCCGGTTCCTTGCGGACACGCTCGAACTCTTCCGACAGCGCCTTCCGAACCGAGCCGAGCTTCATCACCGCCCGCAATACGTTAAAGATATTCCCCGTCGCCGTCAGGCCGTGAAGTACGGCATCGAGTCGCTCCCTGACCTCCGGCGAGAAACCCAAAAGATCGTAGATCACCAACAAGGGCAATTGACGGCACAATCCCTCCACGAGGTCCGTCTCGCCTGCTTCGACCATCTCGCTCACGAGCCGGTCGCAAGTGTGACGTATGCGCGGCTTGAGCTCGTCGATCGAAACACGCCGGAAGGGTTGGTCAACCAAGCGTCGCAAGCGAAGGTGATCCGGATCATCCAGCGACAACAAATTGTTGGACAAGACCTTCAGGGATTCAGGCAGGAATTTCAGACCGAAGGGGGAATTATACCCTGCATTGCGGGCGTCCACCGCAAAGCGCTCCGAATCCTTCAGGAATTCGAGACATTCGGCATGCCCCAGCACAAGCGTGCACCTGCCAAGGAAAGGCAATCTTTGATCTGCGAACAGGCGCTCATCCAGCGCCGCTGTGAGGAAGCCATGCGGCGCGTGTAGATAGGCCTGCGAGTTCAGCGGCAGGCTCACTTCTTCTCCGCAGCCGGTTTCGTGGGAGGTGCCATCGCCTTGCGGGTGGCGGCTTTCCGGCGCCGCAGATTCGCCCTCAGGGCCTCGGCCATACGGGCCGCTTTTTCATTGCTGGACTTCTTGTCTGTCATGAGAGGTGCTTTTCGCGGCTAAACGGTCTTTTCATGTCTGTCTGCATAAGCTAAAGCCCGCTTTCCATTCCTGCAATGCCGCGGTAGCTCAGTGGTAGAGCGCATCATTGGTAATGATGAGGCCGGGAGTTCAATTCTCCCTCGCGGCACCAGGAATCCCTCCTTTTAATTTAAATTACCTAGGCCAGCGTCTTGCGCAGGGCTGTGGCCCAGCCCTGGCGGAGCCGGGCGGAGGCGGTCTTTTCCATCTTGGGCTCGAAGCGTGTGCCCGGCACGGTGCGACGCGCCCAGTCATCGGCGGCCAGCCAGCCGAGCTGCATCGCCGCCAGCGCGGCTGCGCCGAGCGCCGTCATTTCGCGATAATCTGGCCGCAGGATCGGACGTTCGCAAATGTCGGCGATGAATTGCATCAGCCAGTCATTTGCCACCATGCCGCCATCGACGCGCAATTCCTTGATGGCAACACCGTCTGCCTCAAATGCATCAAGCAGGTCACGTGTCTGGTAGGCTACAGATTCCAGCCCGGCCCGAACGAGATGTTCGGCCTTGGTGGCACGAGTGATGCCCGTGATCGTACCGCGCGCATCGGCGGCCCAATGCGGCGCGCCGAGCCCGGTGAAAGCCGGCACGATATAGACCCCCCCATTGCCCTTGAGGCCAGCCGCCACTTCAGCGCTTTCCGCCGCATCCTCGATCAGCCGCAGGTCATCGCGCAGCCATTGCACGATCGTGCCCGCATTGAAGATGGAGCCTTCCAGCGCCATCGCGCCCCTGCCCGCGGCCTCATACCCGACCGTGCCGAGCAAGCGATTGGCCGAGTCCGGACGGTCACTGCCGCAATTGGCGACGAGGAACGCCCCGGTGCCATAAGTGATCTTGGCCGTGCCGGGCTCCAGACAGGCCTGGCCCACAAGCGCCGATTGCTGGTCGCCCGCCGCGGACAGGATCGGCAGCGTCTTGCCGAAGAGGCTTTCCTCGCTGGTCCCGAAATCATCCGCATTCTGCCGAATGTCTGGCAGCATGCTTTTCGGCACGCCCAGCAGGGCGCACATCTTGTCGCTCCACCCGCCATCCTCTCCAAGGCCCAACCGATAGAGCAAGGTCCGCGAGGCATTGGTCACATCGGTGACGTGTGAGGCCCCGCCCGTCAGCTTCCAGATCAGGAAGCTCTCGATGGTGCCGAAGGCCAGTTCGCCAGCCTCTGCCCGCGCCTTTGCGCCCTCCACATTCTCCAGGACCCAGCCAATCTTGGTGCCGGAGAAATAGGGATCGATCAGCAGGCCGGTTTCGCCCTGAACCGACGCCTCATGCCCCGCCTTCCTCAGACGCTCACAGGTTTCGGCCGTGCGCCGGTCCTGCCAGATGATGGCCGGGGCAATCGGCTTGCCGGTCGCCCTGTCCCAGACCAGCGTCGTCTCGCGCTGATTGGTGATGCCGATTCCGGCGATCTGGTCCACGCCGCCCGCCTGCTCAATGGCGGCGCGGCAGACCTCGACCGTCTTGTCCCAGATCTCCTCGCCATCCTGCTCGACCCAGCCATCATTCGGATAGGCCAGCGGCACTTCTTTCTGCGCCAGCGCCACCTGGTTCAGCTCGCGGTCGAACACGATCGCCCGCGTGGATGTGGTGCCCTCATCAATGACGAGAATATAGTCGCCCATGTCGCCTGCCCTTCAATGTTTCGGGCAGGATGGACCGGCGCGAGGCGGAACGTCAACGCGCCGTGCGCTGCGCCCCGCGATCCCCGAACCACCAGAGCGTCGCCGCCGTCGCAGCGAATGTGGCCGTTTCCACGATCTTGACCTGTTCGGCCTCCGGCGACGCCACGAACACCAGCCAGGTGATGAGCCAGAGCAACAGGGTCAGCACGGGCCGGGTCAGCGCCCGTACCGCATTGACCCAGGCATAACTGGCCCCAATTGCGGCTTCGGCCTGCAGCGAGGCGGTGAGCCCCGCCCAGCTGCCGCGTGTCTTGGCGAGCCGCTCCGCCGCGTCGCTCTCTTCGCGCTGGGCCTGTCTCTGCAAACCGATCAGTTCTGCCTCATGCTGCCAGCGCGCGCGTTCATGCGCCTGTGACTGACGCTGCTCGAAATAGCCCGCCGCCCGGCCGATCACCGTGCCGAGCAGGCCGAAGACGCCGCCCCCAGCTGCGCTCGCCGCCAATCCGACTATGTCCGCCATAGCGCGCGGCTCCTTTTATAATACCACCGGGCCGGGCTGGCCCGCCGGTCGAGATGGAGAAAAGCCCGGCCAAGCCCAATGCCGGTAAAGCCCAGCGATTCCGCCGCTGCCAGCAAGGCGAACCGGTCATGGCCGTTCAGGGCGAGATCGACCGCGATCTGCCTGTGCATGGAATGCTCAGCGCCGCCAATTTCGGCATTCCAACGGTCACAGCGATGCCCGGAATTGACGATCAGCGGTCGCCCCACCGCTGCTCTCAGGGATTCCAGCGCATCGAGAAAGTCCGGATCATGCCAGTACGCGCCATCGCAGAATTTGCCGCCGCACTTGCAGGCAAGCTCTCGCGGCGAGAAATGCGGCCAGCGCCAGCCACGCGTATCGAACAGGGAAACAGATCGTATCAGCATGTCCCAAGGCTGACACGCCTCCGGCCCTGTCGGATTTGGATCGGCGCTCAAAAGCAAAATGCCCCTGAAATCACGGGGACTTCAGGGGCATTTTCAAACTTTCAGTCGGGGAAAGGCGCAGCCTACTCCGCCGCGACCGGGGCCACACCAAAGGCCTGGCGCTTGGCGAGCGCTGCGCGGGCCTCGTCATATTCACGGGCCAGCTTGTCCACGAACTCAGCCGTCGACATGCGCTTCTCGATGGCGCCGATGCCCTGGCCACAGCCCCAGATGTCTTTCCAGGCCTTGGCTTCCTGATTGCCGCCGGAGCCGAAATTCATCGCGCTCGGGTCGCTTTCTGGCAAGCTGTTCGGGTCAAGCCCGGCTCTGGCAATCGACGGTGCGAGATAGTTGCCGTGAACGCCGGTGAACAGGTTTGAATAAACAATGTCGCCCGCCTTGGAGTGGACGATCATGTCCTTGTAGCCATCGACCGCATTGGCCTCGTCACAGGAGATGAAGGCCGAGCCGATATAGGCGAGGTCGGCGCCGAGCGCCTGCGCCGCCGCAATCGCGCCGCCATTGGCGATGGAGCCGGACAGGGCCAGCGGGCCGTCGAAGAATTGGCGGATTTCCTGGATCAGCGCGAAGGGCGACAGCGTACCGGCATGGCCGCCCGCGCCTGTGCACACCGCGATCAGGCCATCCGCGCCCTTTTCCAGCGCCTTGTGCGCGAAGACGACATTGATGATGTCATGCAGCACGATGCCACCATAGGAATGGATCGCATCATTCACTTCCTGGCGCGCGCCGAGCGAGGTGATCACGATCGGCACCTTGTGCTTCACGCACATCTCCACATCGTGATCGAGGCGATTGTTGGTCTTGTGGACGATCTGGTTGACGGCAAAAGGCGCGGCCTTGCGGTCCGGATTCTTCTCATCCCATTCGGCCAGTTCGGTTGTGATCCTGTCCAGCCACTCGTCCAGCACCGGGCCGGGCCGCGCGTTCAGCGCCGGGAAGCTGCCGACGACGCCAGCCTTGCACTGGGCGATCACGAGATCCGGATTGGAGATGATGAAGAGCGGCGATCCGATGACCGGGAGACGCAGATTCTGGAGAATGGGGGGCAGTGCCATGAGAAATTACCTCAAACGGAAAAGGATGCAGTTTACGTAAACGGAAACTAGCGATTGATCCATGTTGGGCAAGGCGTGACGTTGCGGACACCTCTTGCCCTGAACTGTGGTTCAGGCCAGACTGGCGCGCATCCACCATAGTTACAAAATAAAACGTCCGAGGGAGAAAACGGAATGCGAAAAACCAGCCTGATGAATGGTAGCGCTATCATGCTTGCCGCTGCTCTGGCCGCCTGCTCTGGCGATGCGCCAACGACGAGCGCCGAAACAGAAGTCGCCGCGCCGCCGGTCGAAACTGCCGAGGCTGAGCCAACGGAGTCGAAGTATCTGAACGAGCCGCTGGTCAGCGAGATCTTCACCGCAGATCCGAGCGTCCATGTCTGGGAGGATGGCCGCATCTATGTCTATCCGAGCCATGATTATGACGCGGGCATCCCCGAAGACGATCTCGGCAGCCAGTATGCCATGCGCGACTATATTGTCCTGTCCATGGACGAAGTCGGCGGTGAGGTGACCATTCATGACGTCGCGCTGGACGTCGATGATGTAGCCTGGGCCGCCCAGCAGATGTGGGCCCCGGACGCCGCCCACAAGGATGGCAAATACTATCTCTATTTCCCGGCCAAGGATGCTGACGGCGTCTTCCATATCGGCGCGGCCGTTTCCGACAGTCCGACCGGCCCGTTCACGGCAGAACCGGAACCGATTGAAGGCTCCTTCTCCATGGACCCGACCGTCTATGAGGATACTGACGGCGAATACTATATGTATTTCGGCGGCATCTGGGGCGGCCAGCTGCAGCGCTGGGCGACCGGCGAATATGATGCTGACCCGAACCTCAACACGGACCTCGTTAATGATGACCCACTGACCAGTGACGATGAAGCCGGCCAGCCTGACGATGTCGCGCTGATGCCGAAAATCGCCAAAATGGGCGACGACATGGTTTCCTTCGCCGAGGCCCCGAAGGATGTGATGATCCTCGACGAGAATGGCGAGCCCATCAAAGCCAAGGATCATGACCGCCGCTTCTTCGAAGCCGCCTGGGTCAACAAGATCGATGATACCTACTATCTGTCCTATTCGACGGGCGACACGCATCTGATTGTCTACGCCACAGGCGACAATCCGTACGGCCCGTTCACTTATCAGGGCGTCGTCAACCTGCCGGTCGAAGGCTGGACCAACCACCACTCGATCTTCGAGCATGATGGCAAATACTATCTCGCCTATCATGACGTTCAGCTGTCCGGGAAAAGCCACCTTCGCAATGTGAAGATCACCGAACTGACGCTGAATGACGACGGCACGATCGAGCCCGTCGATCCGATGCCGGGCGAGTAACCGCGCCCAGTCTCCTAAATGAAAAGCCGGTGCGGGTTGCCCTGCACCGGCTTTTTGTTGGCACGGAAAGAATTTCCGGCTGGCCGAGGATCCCTCATCCCCCAACCAGCCGGTCCTGCATCATTGCCAGCCAGCTTTGCTGGCGATGAAGCATGGATACGATGTCTTCCGAATCGCCGTCCTCGATGAGGCGGTCCATCCAGAAGCCCAGAATACGCGTGTGCGTTTCCATCCAGTCCCTCAGCGCTTCGTGCCGCATTCCCTCAGCCAGTTCGGACTGGGCGGCGGCCTGAAACTTCAAGAGCTTGGCGGACATGACTCACTCCTTGAATTGCGAATTATTCTCATTCTCATGCGATATTCGGAGAGAGTCAAGCGACCAAACGTCCCTGACCTTCAGTCAGCAGTTCACAAGGCCACCCGTATCAGACTAAATCCCCCGCATGGCAGACGATCTCCTTCCGCTGAGCAGCGGGTTTCCCGACGCGACCGAAGCCGAATGGCTCGCAAGCGTCGATAAGGTCCTGAAGGGCCGCGGCATAGATTCGATCACGCGCAAGACCGTGGACGGGCTGGCGATTCACCCGCTCTATCGGGAAAGCGACTTTGCGGCCGCAACCGATCCACTCGGCACGCCGGGCAAGGCACCCTATCTGCGCGGGGCCACAGCCGCGCCAGACCGGTTCATGCCTTGGGACATTCGCCAGGCCTTTGCGCATCCCTCGCCTGAGGTGACGAATGAAGAGCTGCTGCGCGATCTTGAGCGCGGCGTCATGTCCGTCGAACTCAAACTCGACTGCACGGGCCAGCACGGCATCCAGATCACGACGCTGGACGATCTGCGCACCGCCCTGAAAGGCCTGCGCGCCGACATCGCCACCATAGCGCTCGATCATGGCGCGGGCTCGGGTGTGATGGCAGCGACGCTGCTTGGCCTGTGGGGACAGGAGCAGGATACGCCCGCAAGCCTGAAATTCGATTTCAACATGGACCCGCTCGGCTGCCTTGCGCGCACCGGCACGCTGAAGGGTGGCCTGAACGCGGCCTTCGCGCGCCTGTCGGCAGCCGCCCAGAGCCTTGGCGAAGCTTATCCCGAAGCGGGGCTGGTCCGCATTGATGCGCGCATGGTGCATGAGGCCGGCGGTTCCGATGCACAGGAACTGGCCGCGCTGATCGCCAGCGCCGTGGACACGCTGCGCCGGCTGGACAACCGGACAGACATTTCCGCCCTCATTCCACGCATGAGTTTTGCCCTCGCGCTTGATGGCAATTACGGGCTCGGCGTGGCGAAACTGCGCGCGGCCCGGCGTCTCTGGGCGCGCATTCTGGATGCCATGGATCACCAGGCCGTCCCAATGCGGTTGCAGGCCGTTTCATCCGCTCGCATTCTGTCCCGCTATGACGCGTGGACCAACATGCTGCGCAATACGGCGGCCGCCTTTGCAGGAGCCGTCGGCGGCGCAGATATCATGACCATCCGCCCCTTCAACGAGGCGCTCGGCATTCCGGAAGAGTTGGGTCGGCGCATCGCGCGCAACACCCAGATCATCGCGATGGAAGAAAGCCAACTCGGCCGCGTGGCCGACCCGACCGGTGGCGCCTGGTTCACCGAAACCTTCGCGGATGATCTGGCCGAAGCGGCATGGAAAGAGTTCCAGACCATCGAAGCCGAAGGCGGCTATGCCGAAGCACTGGTCTCCGGCGCGTTCCAGAAACGTATCGCTGATGTGCGCGAGGCGCGCGCCAAGGACATTGCCAGGCGCAAGGTGCCGATCACGGGCGTCAGCGAATTCCCGCTGCTCGACGAGATCACCGCGCCCGTGGCCGACATGCCTGCGGTCACCCCGAAGGATGGCGTTTCCGCGGAAGGCTTCGCCCATTTCGTGAAAGTGGACCTACCCGCCGAGGAGGGTGACACCACCGCTGAATCGCTGCCGCGCATCCGGCTGGCCGAAGATTTCGAAGCCCTACGGGATGCAGCGAGCGCTGCGCCCAAGCGCCCGAGCATTTTCCTCGCGACGCTCGGCCCGATTGCCGAGCACAATGCCCGCGCGGATTTCGCGCGCAACCTGTTTGCCGCGGGCGGCCTTGACGCCACCCAGCCACCTGTCCCGCCGCAATCGGTCTCCGAAGCGGTGGCCGCCTTCAAGGCCTCTGGCACAAGGATCGCCTGTATCTGCGGCGCGGATGCGCGCTATGAGGACGAAGCCGCCGAAATCGCCAAGGCGCTCAAAGCGGCTGGCGCAGACCATGTCTGGCTGGCCGGCAAGTTCGAGGGCGACGGCATCGATTCCAACATCTTCATGGGCTGCGATGTGCTGCACACGCTGAAACTTGCCCACACAACTTTGGGAGTGAGTTAGTGGGTTCGAATTGCAGGAATATGCTTGGCACTTTGTTGATCGGCTCCGCTCTAAGCGGATGTTCGAACGAAGCTGGCGCTGCTTCGGGTTCGGATATCATTGCCGAAAATGTCTATGGTGTCTGGGCCTGCGAGATGGAAAACGAACAAGAGGGCGTGACTCTCTCAATGGTCGGCCACACGACTTATTCCCCGACAGGAAGCTACGAAGCCACAGGTCTTGGCGTCGTTTACTTTGACACGCCTTTTGAACAAATCAGATGGGTTGCGACGTCATCAGGGTCCTTCAGCATTTCGAGCGATGGACGACTCACCATCACCGCCAAGAAAGTTGAAGCTCAGCGGTTGTTCCCAATCGGCTCGTGGGGCCTTGACGCGGAAAACCTCGCCCAAGTCGAAAATGATTTAATCAGCCCGATCAACAATTCCAACGAACAAACCAGCGATTACACTATCACACATCTGACTACTGATCGACTGGATACTATCGACACTGACGGCATATCCTGGAGCTGCCGGAAGAAGAGCGAGACCAACAAATGACCAGCTTCCCCGATTTCACAAAGCTCGACCTCGGCACGCCAGATGCGAAGGCGAAATCGCCTGAGCTGGGCGAAGCCTGGGAAACGCCCGAAGGCGTCGCCGTCAAATCCGCCTATACGGCGGACGACACCAAGGGCCTCGACTTCCTTGACGATTATCCGGGCCTTGCCCCGTTCGGTCGCGGGCCCTACCCGACCATGTATACGAACCAGCCCTGGACGGTTCGTCAGTATGCGGGATTTTCTACGGCGGAAGACTCCAACGCCTTCTATCGCCGCAATCTTGCCGCCGGGCAAAAGGGTCTGTCGGTCGCCTTCGACCTCGCCACACACCGGGGCTATGATTCCGATCATGTCCGCGTCTCCGGCGATGTCGGCATGGCGGGTGTGGCCATCGACTCCATCCTCGACATGCGCACGCTGTTCTCCGGCATTCCGCTCGACAAGATGTCCGTCTCCATGACGATGAATGGCGCGGTGCTGCCGATCCTGGCACTCTACATTGCCGCCGCCGAGGAACAGGGCGTCACGCCGGACAAGCTGGCCGGGACGATTCAGAACGACATCCTCAAAGAGTTCATGGTGCGGAACACTTACATCTATCCGCCCAAGCCCTCGATGCGGATCATTTCGGACATTTTCGCCTACACCTCGCAGAACATGCCGAAGTACAATTCGATCTCGATTTCCGGCTATCACATGCAGGAAGCGGGCGCCTCGGCAGACCTCGAGCTGGCCTACACGCTCGCCGACGGCATCGAATATATCCGCGCAGGCGTCGCCGCCGGGCTGGACGTCGACGCGTTCGCGCCGCGCCTGTCTTTCTTCTGGGCCATCGGCATGAACACGTTCATGGAAGTCGCCAAGATGCGGGCCGCCCGCCTGCTCTGGGCAAAGCTCGTGAAGGAAGAGTTCAACCCGAAGAACCCGAAATCCCTCAGTCTTCGGACGCACTCGCAGACCTCCGGCTGGTCACTGACCGCGCAGGACGTCTACAACAATGTCATCCGCACCTGCCTTGAGGCCATCGCGGCCACAGGCGGCCAGACCCAGTCGCTGCACACGAACAGCTTCGATGAGGCGCTTGCCCTGCCAACCGACTTCTCCGCCCGGATCAGCCGCAACACGCAACTCTTCCTGCAACAGGAAGGCGGGGCCTGCCAGACGATCGATATGTGGGGTGGCTCCTATTATGTCGAACGCCTGACGCATGACCTTGCCGAAAAGGCGCTCGCCCATATCGCCGAAGTCGAGAAGATGGGCGGCATGCGCAAGGCCATCGAGGAAGGCCTGCCCAAGCTGCGCATCGAAGAAGCCGCCGCGAACACCCAGGCGCGCATCGACAGCGGCACGCAGACCGTGGTCGGCGTGAACAAGTTCCTGCTGGATGAAGATGAAGACGTGCCGGTGCTGAAGGTGGACAATGCCGCCGTGCGCCGCATGCAGCTGGACAAGCTGGCCCGCCTGAAATCCGAACGCAACGAGGCCGAAGTCAGTGCCAAGCTGGACGCAATTGCCAAGGCCGCCGCAGGCACCGAGGGCAATTTGCTCGCGCTTGCCGTGGACGCCGCCCGCGCGAAAGCCACGGTGGGTGAGATCTCGGAGGCGGTCGAGCGCAGCCAGGGCCGCCACCAAGCCGTGATCCGCTCCATCAAGGGCGTCTATGGCGGCGGTGTGAAAGGCGACGACAAGGCTCAGGCCGCCGCGACGCTCGCCTCCGACTTCGAGAAGAAGAATGGTCGCCGTCCGAAAATCTACATCGCCAAGATGGGACAGGACGGACACGACCGCGGCCAGAAGGTCGTCGCCTCGGCGCTGATGGATCTGGGCTGGGATGTCGAGATCGGTCCGCTCTTCCAGACGCCGGAAGAGGCCGCCGCCGACGCCCGCAAGGCCGGGGTCGATATTGTCGCCGCCTCCTCGCTCGCGGCCGGACACCTGACGCTGGTGCCGGAACTGAAACGCGCCCTCGGCAATGAAGGCGCGGCGCATACGCAGATCATCGTCGGCGGTGTCATCCCGCCACAGGATTTCGACGCGCTCTACGCCGCCGGCGCCACAGCCATCTTCCCTCCGGGCACAGTGATCGCCGACAGTGCGATCAAGATGCTGGAAGTTCTGGATGGCGACGATGGCGCGAAAACGGCCGCGGAATGAGCGGCCCGGCTTCCACTGCTGGCTATGCGGAGGAAGCCGCCGACCTGTTCATACGCTATGAGTCGCGCGATCCGGCGGCGGTGCATGCGCCGTGGGCGGAGTTCATTCCGGCACCGCCTGCCCGCATTCTCGATATTGGTGCAGGCACCGGTCGCGACGCAGGCTGGTTCGTCCGGCTGGGTCATTCGGTCCTTGCGGTGGAGCCGGTAGAAGAGCTGCGCACCGGCGCGGCCAAGCTCCATCCCGAGCCTGAGATCACATGGCTTGAGGATGCCCTGCCAGACCTCACCGCCACCCGCGCGCGCGGCGAGACGTTCGACATGATCCTGATGCATGCCGTCTGGATGCATATGACCGAAGCGGAGCGCGCCACCGGCATGGCGCATGTCGCCAGCCTGCTGAAGCCCGGCGGGCGCCTGTTCATGAGCCAGCGCCACGGACCCATTCCGGAAGGCCGCCGCATGTTCGATATCTCCGGCGAGGAGACCATCGCGCTCGCCGCCCCGCTAGGCCTGACAAATTTGTTCCACGAACGCACCGGCTCGATCCAGGCCGAGAACATGGCGCGGGGCATCGAATGGACCAAGCTGATTTTTGAGAAGGCCTCTTGAAAGCCCGGTCGGCTCACCCCAATTATTATTGATAATCAATAATAATGGAGCAAGAGATGATTGTATCGACCACCCCGACCCTGCAGGGCCATGAGATCACCGAATATCGCGGCATTGTCTGTGGGGAAGTCGTGATTGGCGCGCACCTTGGCAAGGACATCCTTGCCAGCTTCACCAATCTCGTTGGCGGACGGTCCAATGCCTATGAGAGTACGCTGCGGGAAACCCGCGATGGCGCTATGGACGAGATGATCGAAGAAGCCCGCAAGCTTGGCGCGAATGCGATTGTCGGCGCGAAATTCGACTACACCGTAATCGGCCAGAATGGCTCCATGATGATGGTCGCCGTCTCCGGCACCGCCGTCACCGCTGACTAGGCCTTCGACTTGTGGGCCAGTGCTCCGGCATTGGCCTCCCAATTCTGGCCATCGAATTTGTTGATGGTCACGTCCAGCGTCTGCCAGTCATCCAGGCAACGCCAGGTCACGGCATAGCCATCCTGGTTTGAGCGGGGCACATAGAAACTCTTGATGCCACAAATCTTGCAGAAGCGATGCTTGGCGCCGCCCGTATTAAATGTGTATTCGGTCAGGGTCTCCGCCCCCTGAAGAAGGCGGAACCGGCTGGCCGGGACGATGACATGAATATTGCCACTCATCGCGCAGATGGAGCAATTGCAGTCCTCGACCTCGAAGGTCGTCGGCAGGTCCACCTCGAACCGCACCGCGCCGCAATGGCATCCGCCCGCCTGTGGCAGGGTCTCACTCACTCTCAGCCTCTTCAGACATGTGGCTGACATATGATGTGAGAATGTCCTCGAACAGCACCACATCCTCACCATCGAAATTATGTTCGTTGCTGAGATCCAGGCTGTAATCGATCCCTACGCTATAACTGGACCCGTCCGAGCCCGGCAGGATGAAAGCGCGCCCAAAGGGATAGTTGTCATTATAGAGATTGGTTTTTTCATACATGGCCAGATCGGGTGTCCCGACCATATCAAATACCGCAAAGAACATGACGGACGAGCACGCTTTCGTCTCGTCGCAACGCATCATGCGCACAGAATAATTATACGAATCCAGTTTCGCATCTATCCGGGCGACCTCATCGTCCAGCCAGACGACTTCCACATTCTCGCTGTCCGCGCGGGTCAGGACTTTTGCTGCGTTTTCCGGGGAGATGGGCCATGCCATGACCGGTAAAGCCATTCCGGCCGCCATGGCCATACTGATCGCAACTCTCAGCATGTTCCGTCATCCTTCCTGAGCCTGACAGGCACTATACTGGCATGCCCGCGCAGAAATAATCAATATTTTTCAACTCGCAGACAGGATGTCAGCCCACCCATACCGGGGGTACCCGGTCGATCCACGGATCGGCGCGCTCCAGCTGCCCGGCCAGGGAAAAGAGCAGGCCTTCGCTGCCGCACTTTCCGCCGAACATCATACCGATGGGCAGGCCCTGCGGCGCGGTTTCGGTCGGGCCTGTCCAGTGCAACGGCACGGACATGGCGGGCGCGCCCATCTGGTTGAACAAGGGGCAGAGCGGCGCAAAGCTCGCCACCGCGGCGCCCATCGCGTCGGGGTCGGCGGTCAGGGCCAGGACGCCAAGTTTCTCCGGCGGGCGGGCAATGGTCGGCGTCAGGATCAAATCGATTCCCTGCTCATCCAGGAAGTGTTCGAAGGTGATCGCAGCCGCATTGAAGAGATTGTTCGCCTTGGCGAGTTCCACCATCGGCACGGTCCGGCCGAGATTGGCCATCGAATAGGTGATCGGCTCCAGTTCGTCCTGGCGCACCGGACGGCCGAGCATGGCAGAGCGCGCATCGATCATGGCGGCAATATTGGCGGAAATCGTGAACAGGGCCGCCTTGCCCAGCGCTTCGCCATCGAGCCTTGGCGCAGCCTCCACCACATTATGGCCGAGGCTCTCCAGCAGGCGGCCGGTCTTCTCCATGCCCTCGACCGCTTCCGGGCTCAACTCGGTGCCATTCGGCGCGGTGCGCCAGAGCGCGATCTTGAGCGGCACCGGGTCTCGCGACACGGCCTCCAGGAAGGAGCCCTCTGGCGCGGGGGCGACATAGCGGCTGCCGGTCTCCCGGCCATGTGTTGCATCCAGCAAGGCGGCATTGTCGCGCACGGTGCGGCTGACGGCGTGAACGGTCGACATGCCATTCCAGCCCTCGGTCTGGAAAGGTCCCATCGGCGTGCGTCCGCGCGACGGCTTCATGCCGAACAGGCCCGTACAGGCCGCCGGGATACGGATCGAGCCGCCGCCATCACTCGCCTGCGCAAGCGGGACCACCCCCGCCGCCACAGCCGCAGACGCCCCGCCGGACGAGCCGCCGGAGGTGCGCGTCACATCCCAGGGGTTGCGGGTCTGGCCGTAGAGGGTGGATTCGGTCGTCGTGGTCAGGCCGAATTCCGGGCTGGTGGTCTGGCCGAACATGACGAGCCCGGCCTTGCGAAAGCGTTCTGTGAGGGTGGAATCCTGCGCCGCGACATGGCCCTTCCAGCTGACCGATCCATTGGTCAGCGGCGCACCTTTGATCATGACGCCAAGATCCTTGGTGATGAAGGGAACGCCCGCAAACGGGCCTTCCTTCGGAAGGTCCGCCAGTTGGGCTTCGGCCAGATCAGGATAGAGGGCGGAGAAACAGTTCAGGTCGCCCTGCGCCGTATTCGCCCGGGAGACCGCCTCATCCAGCAATTCCTTTGAGGAAACCTCGCCCGTGCGGACCAGTTCCGCCAACCCCATCGCGTCAAACGCCGCATATTCCTTCATCCTGCCCTCCTGATTTGAGACCAGTCTGGTACGCGGCGGCGGAGAAGAAAACCCCTAGTCTTTCGGTGGAGGCGAATTGCGACGATTGCGCTTGCCGCGCTCAGGCCCGCGGGCCAGCAGGTCCGCCATCGCTGCGCGCTGCTCAGGCGGAAGGGCTTCCAGACGGGCGATCATGGCCGCGTGGGTGGCGGCATGTACGGATTCATCTGCTGCGCGCAGACTTGCAAACGCCGTGCGGACACGTTCCGGATCGAACGGCTCGGCCTTCAGCGCATCCGCCAATTCAATGCGCGCCTGATTACGCACATCCCGTTCAGAGCGGGATTCCCGGTAGGACTCCCGCATCAGGCCAAACATGGCGCGACGCGTTTCGGGCGCCATGCTCTGCGCAAAGCGAGGACGCTCGGCCTGGTGGCCGCGATCCGGGATCTGGCGCACCAGCATGCCGACAACCAGCCCCAGCAGGAGCAAATTGAACAGCAGCGACATGGTCATCCAGAAGGAGATACGGCGCGGGGATCGCACGGGGGTGTCACTCATTGCAGCGCCTCTTCTTCCAGGTCCAGCGTATACGTATCAAACCCTAGCGATGCATAGACCGCCGCTTCGGCCTGCTCATCCTGCGTGGTGGCCGGCTGCGCAACGCTCATGCCGGCAAACAGGCCAACGGTGAGCGAGGCGAGCGCCCCGGCAGGAATCCACACCGGCAGCTTCCAGCTGAATTTGCGCACGGGCGCAGGCTGCGGCGCCGAAGCGATGAGGGCGCTCCGCAAATGGCCCGGCGTAGCAATTTCGGGCATGCCGCCCAGCAGCGCATCCATCTGGCGTGCGGCCTCAAGGGCGGGCGCAAAGCGCTCGGGATGATCCGTCATCCGCGCGCGCGCGGCCACGCGTTCCGCCTCCGGGAAGATGTCCGGATCGGCCCCATAGGCCTCGATCAGGGCCAGGACCCGCGCGTCTGAAATCATCTGTCCGCTCATGATGCGGCCCTCTCCAACAGGCTGGCGCGAAGCGTGCGACGTGCACGGGCCAGCAAACTTTCCAGTGCCTCCACGCTGACATCCATGATGTCGGCCGCTTCGGCTTGAGAATGTCCCTGCAGCGCACACAGCGTCAAAGCTGCGGCCTGGCGTTCCGGCAGGTGGGAGATGGCGTCTTCCACCGCGCGGACCCGCTGGGACTGATCCAGCAATTCTGCCGGGTTCATGGCCGGATCGGTACGCTCCGGCAAAATTTCCATCGTCACTTCGCGGCGCTTGCGCAGCCGGTCGTAACAGAGATTCAGCGCGACCCGGTGTAGCCAGGTCGAGAATTTCGCGCGCGGTTCCCATCCCGGCAGCGCCTTCCAGGCGCGGAGGAAGGTTTCCTGCGTCACGTCCTCGGCCTCCGATGCATCGCCCAGCATCCGTGTGGCGAGGGCGAGGACACCGCTGCTGTAGCGGTCGACAAGGCTGGAGACGGCAGCGGGATCGCCCGCTGCCGCTCGTGTGATCCGGTCGAGGTCTGAACTGAAAGCCAAGACAGATTGCTTAACCGAAAACGGGCCGGAGGAGTATCGTCATATCGTCGTGAGTCACTCTGATACATCACACGCATCCGGCCCAATCAGCAAGGCCGGCCTTACTCAGACCGGGGGCCATCGCCCCGCTTGTGCCAGCCGCCACGACGGTCTTTCATCTTGTCGCGCATGGCGTCCATTTCTTCCTTCGTCACCGTGCCATCACCATCGGCGTCGGCCTTGTCAAAGCCCGGATGCTCCCGGCTGTTGAACTCTTCGGCGCTGATCGTGCCATTGCCGTCGGTGTCCAGTTTGGCAAACATCTTGGCCTTCATTTCGGCCATGCGCTTGGCGCGCTCGGCTTCGTGATGTGCTTCCATTTCTGCCTGCGTCACAGCGCCGTCGCCATTGGCGTCGACTTCAGCAAATTTCGCAGCGCGGTGTGCATCGACTTCTTCCTTGGAGAGGTTGCCATCTCCATTGGTGTCGATTTCTGCAATCATGGCGGTCATGTCGCCACGTGGGCCGTGATGCCCCTTGCCGCGATGACCGTCACCCGGCTGGGCAATGGCGATCATTGGCAGGGCCAGGGCCGCAATGGCAGCAATCGAGGCAGTTGCGAGAGTAGTACGTTTCATTGAGAAAACTCCATTTGTTTTACTCACCCATCGCATATTGAACGGGTCGGCTCGGATTATCCGTCGCCTAGAGCTGAAGTTTTTTCACGGCCAGTGCGTGCACCCTTGATTTCACGGCGGAAATTTCTGTTTCCAGTGCCTCGAACCCGTCCACATTCACAGACCGACAAAGCCTGTCCTTCAGGCCTTCGGGAAGGTTTCCATCCGGCATTTCGCTTCCCAGTGCCAGCCTTTGCACCTGTTGCAGCGACTGGAGGAAGGTGACGCCCTCTTCGAGAAATGTCCGCTCGTCATCCGAAAGGGAAGAGTGCGCGATGGCCTCGCGCGTATTGGACCGGATGGCGTCCGGCTTGCCGACCAGAAGCATGTCACGCTGGATGATGAATTCCGCATCGACCAGCCCACCCTCGGCCGTCTTCATATCCCACAGGCCGGTCCCCGGCTTCTCGCGATAAAGTCTCCGGCGCATGTCGCGAACGGCTTGCGAGATCGCCTCGCCATCCTTCCCGGCGCGGGCAACAATGGCTTCGCACGCAATCTCCATGATCCGATAACAGAGCGCCTCGTCTCCCGTGACGGGCCGCAAGCGCGTCAGCGCCATATGCTCCCATGTCCAGGCGTCTTGATGCTGGTAGCGCTCGAAGGCCGGCACGCTGACCGCCACCGGGCCTGCGCCACCAGATGGCCGCAGGCGCATGTCGACTTCATAGAGGTCGCCCTCTGCGGTCGGCGCCGTCAGCGCCGTGATCAGGCGCTGCGTGAACCGCGTGTACCAGGTCTGCGCCACCATCGGGTCTGCGTCATAGATCACGATGATGTCGAGGTCAGACCCGGCGGTCAGTTCGCGCCCGCCCAGCTTGCCCATGGCAAAGATCGCCCATGTACCGGGCCGCGGACCATAGCGATCTTCGGTTTCCCGCTCGGCGGCGGCGGCCATTTCGCGGATCGTCTCGTCTGCAAGATCGGACCAGTGCTCGCCTGCATCGCGCGCCTGGATCAGGCCGTGCAACAGACGATGACCGATCAGGAAATTCTGTTCCCGGTGATAGCGCCGCCAGGCGTCCAGCGCGCCATCGAAACTGAGCGTCTCGTCGATGACCGGGCGCGGCGGTTCCTGCCGGCTGACGAGCGCTTCCAGCAGGTCCGGGCGACGCGACAGGATTTGCGCGAGGCGCGGCGCCAATGCCAGCGTCGAGACAAGATCATCCAGCAAGGTCTGCTCGGCCAGCAGCATGGACAGGGTCTGCACGCCCGAAGACATGCCTTCAAAGAAGCGCGAGAACCAGCGGAAGGCTTCGTCCGGTTCGCCGGTCTTGCCCATTGCGGCAAGCATGCCCGGCAGCAGCGCTGTCAGCAATTCCCGTCCGCGGGCTGTACGCGTGGCAGGCACGCGCCCGCGGTGCCACGTCCGGATTGTCTCGATCGCCGCGCTCGGATCGCTGAAGCCGAGCGAAGCGAGCGTTTCGATCGTGCCCGGATCATCATCCACACCCGTAAAGACAAGATTGCCCAGCGGGCTCTCCTCCAGCGCGCGATCCTCATGCGCGAACAGGTCGTCATAATGGCCCTGCACACAGCGGCGCGTGGCCTGCAGATCGTGGTCGAAGGCGGCAAGATCCTCATAGCCGCACAGCATGGCGACATCCCGGCGGTCTTCCTCGTTCGCGGGCACCGTATGGGTCTGCTCGTCGCGGCGCATCTGGACGCGGTGTTCAAGATTCCTGAGCGCAAGATAGGCCGTTTCCAGCTCTTCCGCGGTGGCGCGCTCTACCACGCCTGCCCCGGTCAACGCCGCCAGCGCGCCGAGCGTGGAATTGTCCCGCAATTCCGGCTGGCGTCCGCCAAGGATCAGTTGCTGGGTCTGGGCGAAGAATTCAATCTCGCGAATACCGCCCGGCCCGAGCTTCACATCCGGCGACACGGTTTCAAGATCCGCGCTGCCGACCTTGCTGTTGATCATCCGCTTGATGGCCTGAATGTCCCCAAGCGCCCAATAGTCGAGGTTCCGGCGCCAGACGAAGGGCTGCAGGATTTTCAGGAATCGCTCTGCATACGCACGATCTCCGGCGGTGGGGCGTGCCTTGATCCAAACCATGCGCTCCCAGTTCTGCCCGACACTTTCATAATAGAGGTCGGCCATCTTGGTCGATACGGCCAGCGGTGTTGAGGACGGGTCCGGCCTGAGGCGAAGATCGGTGCGGAAGACATAGCCGTCGCCGGTCGCCTCCTGCATCATCCGGACAAGGTCTCGTGCGATGCGCTGGGCGGTCTCTCCGGCGGAGAAATCCCCGTCCATGAACACACCCGGCTCATAGAAGACACAGATATCAATATCGCTGGAATAGTTCAGCTCATAGGCGCCCATCTTGCCGAGCGCGACCGCGAAGATGCCCGCCCCCTCCAGCTCGCGCCTGGCCAGCGACACACGCAGCGCCGCTTCGAGGCTCTCCTCGGCAAACTCGCTGAGTGCCCGCGTCACGCCCATCACCGGCAGCACGCCGGACAGGTCTTCGGCAGCGAGCGACAAATGCAGCTGGGCCTTGGCCTTGCGCATCACCGCCATGGCCTCTGCGTCCGGCAGGTCGGCGGGGATTTCCCGCACTGCCTGCAGCGCGTCGCGCCAATGGCCCTGAACGCCGGTTTCGTGCAGACGCCGCAAATAGGGCGCTGCTGGCAAGGCCCGTACCAGCGCGGCTTCGGGCGTCTCGGCAATCGGCGCAATCGTCAGCATACGTGTATCATACCCTCGGCAGGCGCAGCGTGGCCTTCAGGCCGGGCATGTCAGGCGGGCCGCCTGCATCGCTCAGGAGAAGTTCACCGCCATGCATGTCCGCCACCGAATCGACCAAAGCAAGGCCAAGGCCGGAGCCCGGATGCGTGCGCGCCGAATCCATACGCTGGAAGCGCTGCACCACCCGCTCCCGGGCCTCTTCCGGCACACCGGGCCCGGAATCCACTACGGTCATGTCGACCGTCCCGTTCGGTCCACGCGTGATCGAGAAAGTGATCGCGCCGCCTTCGGGCGTGTATTTCACCGCATTATCGAGCAAATTGGAGAGCGCCTGCCCCACAAGGTCGCGGTCGGCCAGAATGGTCAGGTTTCGGGAAATCTGGCTCTTGAAGGACAGGCCCGCTTCCTCGCAGGCCGGATCGAACAGTTCGGCCAGTTCCTCACCGAGTTCCGAAACGTCCATGCGCACGCGCTCGCCTTCGGCGCCGGCCTCCAGCCGGGCAAGGCGCAGGATCGCGTTGAACGTGCCCAGCACCCGGTCGACTTCCTCGACGGTCTCTTCCAGCGTCGCCTCCGCGCTTTCACGCGACATCGGCTCGGAAAGGGCAATCTCCAGCCGGTTGCGCAGACGTGACAGGGGCGAGCGCAAATCGTGCGCAATTGCATTGCCGGTATGGCGCGTGGAATCCACCAGCTTCTCGATCTGGTCCAGCATGGCATTGAGCCGCGAAGCGAGCCGGTCAAATTCATCACCCGATCCGCGCACAGGCGCGCGCCTTCCCAGCTCCCCGCCCATCACGGCTTCGGCCGTGCGGGCCAGTTCGTCGGCACGCCGGGCTGCGCCGCGTGAGATCAGGATGCCACCAAGCAAAGACAGGACGAGGCCGATCGGCGCCGCAATGAAGATGGCCCGCTGGATACGGCCCACAATCGCGGTCTGCTGTTCGGTGTCGAACGCGACCAGAAGTGCGCCGCCATTGTCGCGCAGGCGCACGATGCGGCCCGCCGCCGGACGCAGGATCTCCGTACCGTCGGGCTCCTGCTGGCGGAATTCGAAATAGACTGTCTGAACGTCGGCCGTGGGCGGCGTGGTGGGCATCCGCCCGAAATGGCCGGCAATTTTCCGGCCCGAGGAGTCTTCGAGATAATAGAAATAGGTCGAGCCGGTGCGCGTCATCCGCTCCAGCACGGACTGGCTCAGACGCTCCATCCCGCCGGTGAAATAGGCATTGCCCAGCTGCTCGAATTCGAGATCCAGCCGGCGCTCGCTTTCGGCGCGGATGTAATAGACCGTCGAATAATAGAGGTAGACCAGCAGCGCAGCCGAAAACGCCGCAAACATGGCGCTGTAGATCAGCGCCAGTTTGAACGTTGTCGTCTTCAGGAAGGTCGGCAGGGCGAGTCTCATGCCGTGCTAGGTGCCAGCCGACTGCCCGGCCGTCTAGCCCTGCAGGCGATAGCCTGCCCCCCGCACTGTATGCAGCAGGGGTTCCTCGAATTCCTTGTCGATCTTGGCGCGCAAGCGGGAGATGTGGACATCGATCACATTGGTCTGGGGGTCGAAATTATAATCCCACACCTTCTCCAGCAACATGGTGCGCGTCACGACCTGTCCGGCATGGCGCATGAGGTATTCCAACAGGCGGAATTCGCGCGGCTGCAGGTCGATCTTCTGGCCAGCCCGCGTCACCTTGCGGGTCAGCAGATTCATCTCCAGATCACCGGCCTTCAGCACCGTGATTTGCTGCTCTACCGGCAAGCGCCGGCCGAGGGCCTCGACGCGCGCCGCCAGTTCGGCCGGAGCAAAGGGCTTGGCGAGATAGTCATCCGCGCCAACCTTCAGCCCCTGCACCCGGTTCTGGACATCGCCCAGCGCCGAGAGGAACAGGGTCGGCGTCTTGCCGCCGGCTTCCCGGTATTCCTTGACCAGGGTCAGGCCATCCTTTTCAGGCAGCATCCGGTCCACCACGAGGGCGTCGAATTCCGACGCCCGCGCCATGGCGAGTCCCTTGTCGCCGTCGGTGGCCATGTCCACGCGATGGCCCGCTTCGACCAGCACCTTCTCGATGAAGCTGGCCATTTCGATATCATCTTCAATTACGAGCACATGCATGGTGTCTTCCTGAACGGTATCCAGCATCGGAATCTCCTATTCGGCGTCCGACAGATCAATGGTACGATAATTCGTGATCTGCCCGATACGGACCGCGACCAGAATTTTCGTGCGCTTGGCTTTTTTCGCGTCAGCAATCGCCTTGCGGAAAGACTCAACGGACGTGGCAGGCTTGTTGTTCACTTCCAGGATGACCATGCCTTCCTGAATGCCGGCCTCTTCCATGACGCCATCCTTGGCGACGTTCGTCACCAGCAGGCCATTCTCGCCGGCGCGCAGGCCGAGACGGGTGCGCAGCGCGTCATCCATCTTCTCGAAGGTCGCGCCCACTTCCGTCACTTCCTGGCCATTGTCCGGCGCGTCGGAAGACGAGGAGGACACGGCCGGCTCAACAATCGCATTCGGATTGCTCGGGCGCTCGCCAACGGTGACATTCAAGGTCTGCTTCTTGCCTCCGCGAATGATCTCGAACTTGTTCTGCGTATTCGCGATCAGCTTTCCGACCAGGCGTGTTGTCGAGGTGGCATCGGTGACCTTGTCACCATTCACCGACAGAATGATGTCGCCGCGCTCGAGGCCGCCCTTTTCAGCCGGGCTGCCATTGGTGACGTCCGCGATGATCGCGCCCTTGGCATCCTTGATGCCTTGGGCTTCCGCCATGTCTTCCGTCAGGTCCTGGATCGCGACGCCCAGCCACCCGCGGGAGACCTTGCCGTCCTTGATCAGGGATTTGGTGACTTCATTGGCGAGCTCCGCCGGGATCGCAAAGCCGATCCCGACAGAACCGCCCGTCGGCGAAAAGATCGCCGTGTTCACACCGACCACATTGCCATTCAGGTCAAAGGTCGGACCGCCGGAATTGCCCCGGTTGATTGAGGCGTCGATCTGGAGGAAATCAGTGTACGGGCTGTCCGGGCCGATCTCGCGGCCATCGGCCGACAGGATACCGGCGGTGGCGGTGCCGCCGAGGCCGAACGGGTTGCCCAGCGCCACGACCCAGTCACCCTTGCGCATGGTGTGGGAGTCGCCAAAGCTGACGAAGGGATACTGGCCCGCCTCCTTGACCCGCAGGACGGCGAGATCGGTCTGCACATCTGTGCCGACCAGTTCGGCGTCCAGCTCTCTGCCGTCTTTCAGGACCACCTGAATGGCAGTGGCACCTTCAACGACGTGATTGTTGGTGACGATATAGCCGTCCCTGGAGATGAAGAAGCCGGAGCCCAGCGAGCGGCCTTCGCGCGTTTCGGGCTCTTCTTCCTCTTCCTGACGGCGTTCTTCCATGAACTCATCAAGGCCCGGCATGCCGCGGAATTGCTCGAAGAACTGCTGCATGTCGGCCAGGCGACCGACTTCCCGTTCCGTGGTCACGTTGACACTGACGACTGCCGGCTCAACTTGCTCGATCAAATCGGCAAAACTGAGCGGCGCACCCTGCGGAGCTTCAATCTGGATCGGCTGGGCACCCGCCTCGGGGCTGAAGACCTGTGGGGCGAGGGAGAAAGAGCCCACCATCGCCACGCCCACCAGCGCGGCTACCACGGCCTGTCTCGATATGCCGATTGTCTTCATTCCTGTCTCCAAGTCACTGAAAAAATTACCTGTATTGGGCATGTGGGCCAGCATAAGCCTGCCACAAGCATTGTGGTCATTAAAAGACAGTAAGGCGTTTTTCACCGCCGGGTAAGGCAAACCGGCCTGATTTTTCGCGGATTGACGCGGTGGCGGCGGGACACACCCGCCGGATAGGGTAAATCTGAAGGTAACGCTACAGATACCTGATTTTCAAACAAGTTTACGCGGCTTGGGCCAAAAGCCTCTTGTAAGCCTCGCCTTTTGCGATCATTCTGGAAATGGAACAAGGCTCTGGGGCTAAAGCGAGGGTCAGGTCACCATCCCAACCGGCGTAAACATGCCGGCGGCGGGATGGCTTGGCCTGCCTTTCAGCATGCAGCGGCCCCATACCCCTTGCCGGCGTCGCACAGGCCCTGTTTTCAGGAACTGCGGCATTCGCCTCCGGAGGCAATGTGTCCCTGCCAGGACGTCATCTCCGGACCATTGCAATCGTCAAGCGCGTCCCCACCCAGCTGACGAGTGCTATGGAGCGGCGTCGGCATCTCTTCCCCGACAGTCTCGTTGCCCGGCAGTTTCAGGCAGGACCCTGAAAAGGCAGGCATTGATTTCTCGCTGCGCCGGTGGTCTTCAACGAAGTGCCCTTCGGTGGGGCAGAAGGAATAGGCATTGCATAATAAGCTGACATTCTGGCTGACTGGGCTTGGCGCCTGTCTGGTCGCCGCGAGCGGCCTGCTCTTTGCGCCGCCGGGCACGCTCATCCTGACGCTCTGCCTCGGCGGCCTGCTGCTCGCGCTCAGCGTCATTGATGCCCGCACGCTGACCCTGCCCGACCCGCTCACGGCGTCCACCGCCCTGCTCGGCATCCTGATGGTCTGGCTGGTCCGGCCGGAGGAGTGGCGCGCGCACATGATTGGTGGCCTGGTCGGGTATGGCGTGCTGGTGGCCGTCGAGATCGGCTATCGCCATTTGCGCGGACGCGATGGGCTGGGGCGCGGGGATGCGAAACTGCTCGGCGCGCTCGGCATCTGGACCGGATGGGCGGGGCTTGCGCCGATCATGCTCGTTGCGTCCATGTCGGCCCTGCTCGGCGTGCTGGGCCTGACCCTTCTGGGCCAGCGCAAGACGGGTGCCGACACACCGATCCCGTTCGGGCCGTTCATCGCCTTTGGGGGCTGGGTTGTGTGGCTGGGCGGACGATTCTTCCTGCCGGCCGGCCTCTACTAAGCCTGCCCTAGACCTCTTCAGGCGCCACCGGCTCGGCGGGGGCCTTGCGCGCGCGGGCGATCCGGATGCCGATGAGCGCGCCCACCAGCAGCAACAGGAACGGCCCGCCCCAGAGCAGCCACCCGGTCACACCGTCCGCTTTCGGACGAAACAGGACGAACTCGCCATACCGGTCCTCGAACCAGCCGCGCACCTCTTCATCGCTCGCGCCGTCCTCGATCATCACGCGTACCCGCGCGCGCATGTCTTCGGCAATCGGCGCGGCGGACTGGGAGATCGGCTCATTTTCGCAGGCGACACACCGCAACTCGCGCATCAGGGATTGCGCGCGGGCCTCCTGTTGCGGGTTCTCCAGCGCAACGTCTTCGGCCGCCGCGAACCCGGCGAGAACGAGACTGATCAGGATCACTACGAGCTGTTTCATGCTTTCCGCCTCGGCCACAGGCTGAAGGCGCCGCCCAGCGCCATCAGGATCACCCCGAAATATACCATGTCGATCAGCGGATTATAGTAGACGCGGAACACCCAGCGCGGCTCGCCATCGACGATGCGCTGCTCGCCAAGCGCCGCATAGAGATCGCCCGTGCCGGTCTTGTGGATGGCGGTTTCGGTCGTCGGCATCTGCGCCGCAGGATAATAGCGTTTCGTCGGGGCCAGCACCGCTTTTGCGCCCCCGCGTGTCGCCGTCAGCTGCGCCCGGTCGGCATACCAGTTCGGACCTTCGATCGCACGCACCTGATCCAGCGTCAGGGTCCAGCCCGCCACCGTGCCCGATCCGCCTTCCGCCAGCGCCACCGTGGTTTCATAGCGGCCGGTCGTCTCGACCACCGCGCCGATCACGAACAGGCCGAGGCCCATATGTGCCAGCGTCATGCCCCAGACCCGCGGCGGCAGGCGGAAGATCCGTCCCGGCGTAATCGCCCGGCGCTTTATTTCCCAGAGCGCGCCAAAGACAAGCCACACGCCCAGCGCCAGGCCGAGCGCCGCGCCGATGGAAATGTCCCAGAGACCCACGCCGAGAGCGAGGAACGCCAGCGCCAGCGCTGCGCCGCCGATGGCCCATTTCGACCAGTTCTTCAGGTCCGCCTTGCCCCAAGCCCAGGCCTGGACCACGGGCAGGATGACCAGCAGGAGCGCCAGCATCGGCGTGAAGGTGAGATTGAAATAGGGCTCGCCGACAGAGATCGTCCGTCCCACCGCTTCCGCCATCAGCGGGAACAGCGTACCAAGCAGCACGGTCAGCGCCGCCACGATCAGCACAATATTGTTCGCCATCAGCGCGCCTTCGCGGCTGAGCAACATCCACGGCTTCCCGCCCGGCAGTTTCGGTGCCCGCATGGCAAACAGCACCAGCGCGAACCCGCCATAGGTGAGCAGGCCGAACAGCAGGAGCGTGCCCCGTTCCGGGTCCACCGCGAAAGCGTGCACCGAGGTCAGGATGCCGGAGCGCACGAGAAAGGCGCCCATGATCGAGAACAGGAAGGCGAGCACGGCCAGCAGCGCCGACCAGGCCCCGAAACCTTCACGCTTTTCCGTTACCACGACCGAATGCAGCAGCGCCGCCCCGATCAGCCACGGCATCAGCGAGGCGTTCTCCACCGGGTCCCAGAACCACCAGCCGCCCCAGCCAAGCTCGTAATAGGCCCAGTAGGAGCCGAGCGCGATGCCGAGGGAGAGCGGGATGAAGGCCGCGAGCGACCAGCGCCGCGCCTCTCTGGCCCAGACAGAATCGACCCGCGCCTCCATCATGCCGGCGGCTGCCAGCGCGAACACGAAGGAATAGCCGACATAGCCGAGATAGAGCATGGGCGGATGAAAGCTCAGCGCCGGGTCCTGCAAGAGCGGGTTCAGCCCCGCGCCCTGGAACGGCGCCGGGTCCAGCCGCAGAAAGGGCGACGACGCAAACAAGAGGTAAGCCAGCGCGCCCACCGCCAGCAGGCCCTGAATGCCCAGCGCGCGCGCCTCGAACAGGTCGCGCCCCGTGCGCATCCACAGCGCCCCTGCGGCGCCAAAGCCCAGGGTCACGAGGCACCAGAGCGCCATCGAGCCTTCATGGTTTCCCCACGCGCCAGCGATCTTGTAGAGCATCGGCTTCAGCGTGTGGGAATTGTTCGCCACCAGCGCGACCGAGAAATCCGACCGGGCAAAGGCGACGACCAGCGTCAGGAAAGACATGGTCATCAGGGCAAAGCCGCCATAGGCCGCCAGGCCCGCAAGCCGCCGCTGGCCGGTCAGGCCGAACAGGCCCTGCGCCAGCGCTGCCGCCAGCGCAAGAAAGGCCGCGAAATGGCCGAGTTCGATCATCCGGCGACGTCCAGCGGCTTCAGTTCCCGCGGCTGGTAGTTCTCGTCATGCTTGGCGAGAATCTGTCGCGCGGTAAACGCGCCCTCCTGCCCGAACTGGCCGGTTGCCACCACGCCCTGTCCTTCGCGGAACAGGTCTGGCGCGATGCCGGTATAGCTGACGCGGATCGTGTGGGGGCTGTTGTCGATGACGGTAAAGATCATGGTCGCGCCGTCTTCGGAATAGGCCAGCGAGCCGGGCTCGACCCAGCCGCCGACCTTCACAACCTTGCCGTCTTCGGGCTGGCCTTTTTCCGCGAGGATTTCCGGCGTGTAGAACAGATTGGCATTCTCACGCAGCGCAAAGAATGCCAACACCGCCGCCGCGAGAAGCAGCAGCGCCGCAATGCCGAATGTGTAGAGCCGTCGTGTCCGTGCGCGCATGGCCAGACTTATAGGGGGACTTGCACCGAAAGGGGAGTGCGGCAGATGCAGCCGGTCTATTCCGCCTCAGGGGCGGGGGCTTCCGGCTGGCTGAGCGCCTCAATCATCGGGGCAAACCGCTCTCGGCGCGGGTCATCCTCCGGCAGGCGGGAATAGATGTAGCGCATTGCCTGTTCGGCCTTTTCCTGGTCGCCAGCCTGCGCTGCGCCCATCGCGGCCCACATGCCTGCCCGCACCTGTGTCTCGTCCAGTTCATAGGCCTTGGCAAAGAGGCGGGTCGCCTCCGGCGAGACGGCGCCATTGTTCAGCTCGACGAGGGAATCTGCCAGCGCCAGCAAGGCCGGAACGAACTCATTGTCCCGGCGCAGGGCCGACTGATAGGCCCGCGCAGCATCGGCGGTGCGCCCCTGTGAGTGCAGGATTTCCCCGATGAAATAGTGCGGCTGGGGGTCGTCCGGGCGTTCCTTCACTGTCGCTTCAAGGCGCGACAGGGTTTCGGCCGGGGTCAGCGATTGCGGATTGGTGCGAACCTTTTCCATCAGGCCCGCCTGCCGGTCTGCCATGGGCTGGTCGCCCATGCCCGGCTTGCCGACCAGCAGATATCCGCCCACCGCCACAGCGAGACAGAGCGCGAGAATAATGCCGTTCCGCAATGTCATGATTTCGGGAACCTCAGCCGTGCCTGCAGGCCGCCCATGCTGGAATCCCCCAGATCCAGGCTGCCCCGGTGCAATTCTGCCAGTTCCTTGACGATGGAGAGGCCAAGCCCGGTGCCGGGAATGGTCTCATCCAGCCGCACGCCGCGCTTCAGGGCGCCTGCGCGCTCTTCCGGCGTCAGGCCCCTGCCGTCATCCTCGACCTCGATGGTCAGGGCCTCGGCATCATCATGGATGTGCACCAGCACTTCGCTGCCAGCCCATTTGCAGGCGTTTTCCATCAGATTGCCGACCATTTCCTCGAGATCCTGTTTCTCCCCCCGGAACACGGCCCCGGCCCCGCCGTCAACGGACACGTTGACGCCCCTTGCATCATAGAGCCGGTTCAGCATGCGGGCGATCCCGTCGACGACCGGGCGCAATTCGGTGCGAGCCCCCAGCGTCTGGGCACGCGCCACCATCTGCGCCCGCTTCAGGTAATGCTCGACATTGGTCTGCATGCTTTCCGACTGGCGGCGCACCACATCGTCCAGCAACGTATCGCCGGTCGCCTCATTGCGGAGCACGGCGAGCGGCGTTTTCAGGGCATGGGCAAGGTTACCGACATGCGTCCGCGCCCGTTCGACGACTTGCCGGTTATGATCGAGCAGCTTGTTGAGTTCGTCCGCCAGCGGGCGCACTTCGGCCGGATAGTCTTCCGACAATTTCTGGCGTGTGCCTTCTCGGACTTCAGCCACATCGTGCCCGATCCGCCGCAACGGACGCAGCGAAAATGAAATGCCCGCCACCATCGCGGCGAACACGCCGCCAAACAAGGCAATCATCGTGCCCAGCAACAAATTCCGGAAGCGCGTCGCCGCCGCATCATTGGCCGCGCGGTCAGCCGCCGCCACCAGAACAAGCGGGGTGTCACGATTGGCAATCAGGATCGCGCGAGACGCCACGCGCACATGCTGTCCGGCCGGACCAACAAGATCAAAGTCCCCGAACTGCGTCATCCCGGGATTGGCCAACGTGCGATCCAATTGACCGTCGCTGATGGGAACAGGTTCATCCCAGAGGCTGCGCGAGCGAATGTCTCCCGCGATTTCGCCTTCGGAGCTGACCCCCACAATAGCCCAGTAGCGCCCGGAATATTGCGTGCGAAAGCGCACATCTCCGAGAAAGAATTCGCGCTGGGCATCAGTGACCTGGCCATCCTCAAGAAACGCCTCTTCGCGGGTCATCTCGCGGGTCAGGCCAACAAGGTTCTGTTCCAGATCCTCTTCCAGCAAGCTGAGCGTCTGCGCACGATAGACCGCTGACAAGGCGAGCGCGCCGCCGACCAGCACGACCAGTCCCCACACAGCCGCCGCCAGCATGATCCGCCGCGCCAATGACACGCGCGTCCAGCGGTCCAGCAGGGTCGGGTTTGAAAGGGCGCTGTCGCTCATGGTCCGGGCTCCTGCGCGGTGCAGGCCTTATCCGACGACGCGGGTTTCGGCATCCGGCACGACAAGGCGGTAGCCAAGGCCCCGCTCGGTCTGGATACGGTCCTGGCCGATCTTGCGGCGCAGGCGACCGATGAAGACCTCAATCGTGTTCGAGTCGCGATCGAAATCCTGATCATAGATATGCTCGACCAGTTCCGTGCGCGGCACGACGCGGCCCATATGATGCATCAAATAGGACAGGACGCGGTATTCATGCGCGGTCAGTTTCACCGGTTCGCCGTTCACGCTGGCACGGGCGGCACGGGTGTCGACCACCAGCTTGCCGGCTTCAAGCGTTGCGGCGGAGTGGCCAGCAGCGCGGCGCAGCAGGGCGCGCAGGCGGGCAAGCAATTCTTCGGTGATGAAGGGTTTGGTGAGGTAATCATCGGCGCCGGCATCAAAGCCCGCCACCTTCTCGCTCCACGAATCGCGGGCGGTCAGGATCAGGACCGGGAAGGATTTGCCGTCCGCGCGCCATTTCTTCAGGACGCTGACCCCATCCATCTTGGGCAGGCCGAGATCCAGGATCACCGCATCATAGGGTTCGGTATCACCGAGGAAATGGCCGTCCTCGCCATCGGCAGCCAGGTCGACCGCATAGCCCGATTGCGAGAGCACGTCGGCCAGTTGGCGACGCAAGTCAGAATCATCTTCAACTACCAGGATACGCATGGACGCGTCCCTCCGATCTAAAAAATCAATGTCGGGTCAAGCACCCTGCCGGTCAAGGACCGCGCCGGTTCGGGCGTCCACCGTGAAGCGCATCTTGCGGCCGTCGCCGGTGATCCAGTCGATCTTGTATTGCGGCTTCCCGCCATTGTCGTACAGGTCCGCACCGAGCTGGTAGCCGCCATATTGCCGCTTCAGAGTCTGGAAAATCTGGCTGAGCGGCACCGTCTTCCCTTCGCGCACCGAATCACGCGCCTGGCCCGGCGACCATTGGTTACGCCAGTCCTGGGCGAGCGCCGGCGGCGTCACCACAAGGCCGAGGGCCAGAAGAAGGGCAGAAATCCGTATCATCACATCGCTGTATAGGCATCAAGCTCTGAATACCAAGTGAACACTTCCCCTCAGTTGTATTCAGGCGGCTGTGGTCGCTTTCCGGGCAGTCCGGTCATGCCCGGTTCCGGCGCGCCCGGCGGGCCTGCGCGGCGGCTTCGACGTTCGGGTCGGAAGCGATCACGAGACCGCGCATCACCCCCTTCATCACAGCGGACGTGCGGTCAAACACGTCCAGCTTGGCAAAGATCCGCTTCACATAGGTGCCGACCGTCTCCTGGCTGAGGTTCAGCATCTCCGCGATGCCGGCATTGCTGCGGCCTTGTGCCATCCAGTGCAGCACGTCGAGTTCGCGGCTGGAGAGGTTCATTTCATATTGCAATTCCGCCGAGATCAGCTGGCAGTAGCGAACATAGGAAATCTCGGCGACAATCTGGAACACGGAGAGATCAACCTCGTCCAGATCGTCTTGGCCGGATTCCGAACTGGCCCCGAAAAACCCGACCCGGGCCGCCGATCCATAGGTGGCGACGCAGATGCCCTTGGCCATGCCCCAGCTGGCCATGTCTTCAAGGTATTGGGTCTCTTCCTGATTGAGCACGACATCCCCTGGCAGACGGTGCCAGTGAAACGCCGTACCGATCCGCACGGAAATATCCGGCAGCGGGTCATCCATGTGGCGGGTCTCGCGATAGGCTGTTTCCCAGTTCATGGGAAAGCCCGCATTGGTCACTGACCGGCCGACCGAGCGGTCATGCCCGACAGGCGACAGGCAAAACACCCGCGGCATGCCCATCTCGCCAAAAGCCGAAATCGTCGTCTCGCGCAGATCAAGCAGTGACCGCGCCTCCAGGATGGCCTTTAATTTCTCGAGCATGTCTGCGCCTCTTCCCCAGACCGCCATGATGTGGCGGCTTCGCGCCAGTTACAAGCGGAATTCTGGCCGGGTCAGCTTCCTGTGTGGCGTTTCTCACGCATCTGCTCCGCCACCAGTTCGGAAATCGGGTCGGAAACAATGACGAGGCCGTGTTGTACGCCTTTCATGACGGCCGAGGTCCGGTCGAATACGTTCATCTTGGCGAAGACCCGCTTTACATATGTATTAACCGTATCCTGACTGATGCCGAGCACTTCGGCGATGGCGCCATTGCTGCGCCCCTGCGCCATCCAGTACAGGACGTCCAGCTCCCGGCCTGACAGGGCCACCGGCAGTTCCGGGTCCATGGTCACCAATTGGCAATATCGCGTGAAGGCCGCCATGCTGATGAACTGGAACAATTCCCGGTCCACGGTTTCGACCGCCGGCCCGTCCGGACCAGGACTGGCGCCGAGAAACCCGACACGGGTCGCATTGCCATACAAGAGTATGCAAAGCCCCTGTTCCATCCCGTTCTGTTTCAGGAAGTCGAGATAGGCCAGTTCGTCCGCATTCAGGACAATGGATGATGGCAGGCGATGCCAGTAGAGCGGCCCCGGATACCGGGCCGCCGCATCAGGAAACGGATCATGCACCTGCCAGCGCACTTCATAGGTTTGCGCCCAGACCTCGGGAAAGCCATAACTGTGCGTGTTCCGCGTCAGCGAACGATCAGACCCGATCGGCCCCTGGAAGTAGACCCGGCTCAGCCCGATCTCCGTCAGGGCCGCAACAGATCGCTCGAACATCTCCTCGACAGTCCGTGCACGCGCGATTTGGCGTAGATGGCCGAGCATGTTCTCCTCCCTGACCATATCTTGTGAAGAGCAAGATAGGCCGGTCAGGGCGCGCGGCAAAGGAAATCCTGCCCTTCAGAGTGGAAAGTGATCACGCCTTTGCTCGCCGGGCAGATGCGTAATTCCCCCTGTCCTGCCGTACCCGCGACAGGCCTAGCCGCCCAGCAACAGCAATGTGGTCGCATCCGAGGAAATGCCCGCCTGCAGCGCATAGAGATGATCCAGCAGGTTCAGCGTCTCTTTCGCATCATGGCAGCGGTCATCGACATAGAACCAATAGTCCCGGTACTCGACCGCAATCGACGCGGTTTCGGGGCGCGCCTCGGCCGACTGCACGGCGAACAGGCCACCATTCACATCCTGCCATCCGCCCGGCGCGCGGCAGGGATCGGCGGACGGCTCCACCGCCATTTGTGACGCGCGGGCGATGTCCTTGTGCGCGTCCGGAACATGGACGGACTGGGACAGGGCCGACATCACGCCAAGCAGGGAGCGGCCGCGGGCCGCATAATCGCCGAGTGAATTGCCCCGCGTGGAAATCTCGGTGATGTAGCGGTCGCCCGAAATCACGCTGACATCGGACACCCAGTAGCGGCGGAAGAAGTCAGCCAATTGCTGGCCGAGGTCGGTCGTGCGCTGCCATTTCAGGATCACGCGCGGCTTGCCGTCCCCATTCTCCTCGGTCTCGTCGGGATCGATCACCTGCACCAGCAATTGCCCGCGCTCCTGCAGCGACCGCATCAGCGCGGCCAGTTCCCGAAAGTGCGCATTGTCGGGCATGGTGGGCGGCGTCGGCCCGGCCGCCGCGCGGGCATTCTCCAGATCCCCGATCCGGGACACACAGCACAGCATCAGCCGTTCCACGCTCCAGCCCGACTGGCTCATCAGGAAGATGGTTGCCGGCGGCAGCGGCTGGAGGATCTGCTGGGCATAGTCCGATCCGCGCAGCGCCGAATAGGCGATGGAAGGCTGGCTGCTCATATTGGTGCCGAAATTGCCGTTCAGCACCTGGTCGAGATCCTGCCCGCTGAGCGCAAACGCAGAGGCCAGCGCGCCATTCACCATCGTGTTCTCGGTCGTCGTGATCCGCTCGGCATCCACGAAGGTCACCGGATCATTGTAGCGCAAGCGGACAATGTTCAGCAGCAATTGTTCCTGGCGGGCATCGGAAATTGCCGAGGAATAGGCCAGCGTATCGGACTCGATCGGCGACACGGGCCGGGCCGGATGCACGCATCCCGCCAGACAGGCCATGCCGCAGAGCGCCAGTTTCATGTTTCGAAGGCGCCGCATTCGCGTTTGAGTTGCCATCATCATTGCCCCTGCCATAAATTTTTTACCAACATTTGTCCCGGTGCGAGGCGGCTCGGTCTGCCCAGCCTGGACTGCAGTGTGTTCTACACAATGACGGTTTCCGGGTGATTACCACTCCCGCAAAAACGAACTGCTTTCCCCCCAGGGATGTGCCGTTTCTGCGCAGTTGGATTCGTTTTTTGGTAACGCAATCACCGCCATGACCTCCTGAAAAGTGGAGCTTCGCTCACATGTATGACGTGTTGAATTGCATTACGACGGAGCATGACTGGCAGCATGTCCTGGCGGCATTGTTTGTGCTCGCATTCAGTAATTGCTGCTCGCTGGTCATCTACTACCGCAGCCAGGCCGCCCGGCGCGAACGCAACAAGATCTTGTGGGCGATCGCTGCCGGCATGGTTGTTGGCCTCGGCGTCTGGGCCACGCACTTCATCGCGCTGCTCGGCTACAAGCCCGGATTCGAAGTCCTGTTCTCCGGCGGCCGAACCGTCATCTCTGCCGCAATTTCCGTGTCCGGCTTCATCCTCACCGCCCTGCTTTTGCGGCTCAATTCCGATGCGCCCTTGAGGCTGGTCTGTGCGGGCATCGCCACCCTGTCCGTGGCGGGAATGCACTTCTACGGCATGACCGCGCTACAGGCCTCCGCCGTGACCGAATATGACAGGGTGTCGGTCACAGTCGCGCTCGTGCTCGGCTTTCTCGCTTATACCGGCACCTATCTGATGGGGGGCAATCCGAATGTCCGCTGGAGTACGGCCTTTGCCACAACCACCAGCGTGATCGCGGTCCTCTCCATTCACTTTATCAGCGCGTCCGGCACCACAATGATCCCGATCAAGGGCCTGGAGGCTCCGCTCATTCCGCTCCAGACCGGCGGGATCAGCCTCATCATCGGTATCGCCATGCTGGTGATCATCTTCCTGTCAGCCATGGCCGCAGGTCTGGATTCCCGTTTCCAGCGGCTGCGCAACACAGAGCGGCGCAAACTGTCCGTACTGGCCGATTCCAGCAGCGAAGGCCTGTTCATGGTTTCGCCTGAAGGCGCCGTGCTGCACACGAATGTCTCCGCACAGATCATGTTCAGTGACCGGAAAAGCGACCTCGATAATTTGCGCGACCTCGGTCAGATATCGGACCGCAGCCGCCTGCCCGATCTTCGCGGTCGCGCCATCCAGACCTTGCTGCAGATCGAGGATGACGTGGTCACGCTGAAGGACGACCGGGACTATGGCGAACGCCGCATCCGCTTCGAGGACGGCCGGGAAATGATCGCCATGATCTCCAGTCGCTGCGTCGAGGAAAAGGACGAGGTCTTCATTGTCTTCGCGGTCCACGACATCACCCAGCGCGTTCGCGCCGAAGCCCGGGTACGCACGCTGGCCTATCGCGACTCGATGACCGGTCTTCCAAACCGCATCTCCTTCAACATGGAGCTGGAATCCTCTGTCGGACGCGAGACGCGGCGTCCCAATGACCTCGCCGTCATGATCATCGACCTGGATGAGTTCAAGGAAATCAACGACCAGTACGGCCACGGCGCGGGCGACACGCTGCTGAAGGCCATGGGCCGCCGCATTTCCAACCAGCTCACGGACACGGATACGGTCGCCCGCCTGGGCGGGGATGAATTCGCGGTCCTGCTACGCGACCGCATCACGGCTGAAGAAGTGGCCGAGGTGGCCAATCGGATCCTGGCCGCCCTTTCGGAGCCCATGTCCATGGGGCGCCGCATGGTGAAGTGCGGCGGCAGCATCGGGGTTGTGAACGTCCCGCCCGGCGCGTCCAGCCCTGCGCGCATCCTGACCTTTGCCGACCGGGCACTCTATTCTGCCAAGTCCGACGGTCGGGGCTGTATCCGTTTCTACGATGCGGACCTGCACAAGCAACAGATCGAGGCCCGCAATCTCGAACGCGCCTTGCACAAGGCCATCGAGAATGACGAATTCGTCCTGCACTTCCAGCCAAAGGTCAGCGCGTCCACCCGGGCCGTTGTCGGTCGCGAAGCCCTGATCCGCTGGAATCGTCCGACCGTGGGCCTCGTCAGTCCCGACGAGTTCATCCCGCTGGCGGAACAGAGTATGCTGATCTGCGACATTGGCCGGTGGACCATCTATGCCGCCTGCAACGCCGCCAGCCGGTGGTCCGGCGGGGAATCCGTTTCCGTCAATCTGTCGGCGCGCCAGCTGCTGGACCCGGAGATTGTTCTCCACGTCGAAACGGCCCTGCAACAATCCGGACTGGAGCCGGGCCGCTTTGAACTGGAGATCACCGAAACGGCGATCATCAACAACACCCAGCTGGCAACCAGCATCCTGCTCGATCTCAAGGCGCTCGGCATCAAGATCTCACTCGATGATTTCGGGACCGGCTATTCCTCGATGAGCTATATTCAGGAATTCCCGTTCGACCGGATCAAGATCGACCGGTCCTTCGTCATGTCCATGAATGCCAATGTGAAATCCCGCGCCATCGTCGAGGCGATCATCCATCTTGCCCATTCGCTGAACATCGCGGTCGTGGCCGAAGGGGTCGAGACCGAGGACCAGGCGGAAGCCCTGGCCCTGCTGTCATGTGAGGAATTGCAAGGCTTTCTGATTGCGGCGCCTGCGCCGTTCGAGGATATGGTGGCCCGCGTCATGGCCGACAGTCTGCTCTTTGAATCAGAAAGCGCCTAGCGGCCTTCCGCCCAGGCCTTCAATCCCTCGTCCTTCGGATCGTCGAGCACGATTTCCAGCCGCGCATACAGATTGCCCGGAGTGGAGGTCTGAACGCCCTTGCCACGCAGGCGAAGCTGAGAGCCCGTATTCGATCCCGCCGGCACTTTCAGCGTCACCGGGCCGGAGGGCGTCTTCACCTCGACACTGCCGCCCAGCACCGCGATTTTCAGGTCAATCGGCACGGTCATGCGCAAATCCTTGCCGTCGCGCTCCCATACCTTGCTCGCCGTCACTTCGACTTCGAGCAGGGCATCACCCGGCGGGCCGCCATTCGGCGAAGCCTGGCCCTGGCTTTTCAGGCGCAAGGTCTGGCCGCTTTCGATCCCCGCCGGAATGTTCACATCCAGCGCGGTGCCGTCGGCCATGGTCATGCGACGACGCGCGCCGGTCACGGCGTCGGCAAAATCGATGGTCACGCGATAGCGCACGTCCCGGCCCTTGACCGGTCCGCTGCGCCGGGACCGGCCGCCGCCGAACATGCCGGACAGGATATCTTCGAAGGGGTCGCCCTGCGCGCCGCCAAACGGATTGCCCGCGCCGCGCGATTCCCAGCGCTGGCCTCCGCCGCCCGGAAAGCCCCCGCCGCCGCCCGGATATCCGCCGGCTCCGAACCCTGTCGGATTGCCATCGCCGTCAATCTCGCCGCGGTCGAACTTGGCTCTCTTTTCCTTGTCACCAAGAATGTCCCACGCCTGCGAGACCTGTTTGAAAGCTTCCAGCTTTTTGGGATCGTCCGGATTCTGGTCGGGATGCAAATCCTTCGCTTTCCGGCGATGTGCCTTCTTGATTTCGGCCTCGCTGGCCGAGCGGTCAACGCCGAGCACTTTATAGGGGTCGAGGGCCAAGGGCGGAAAATCCTTCCAGTCACGAATCTGATATCCGATCACAGTTAGGATGTCCCGACCCGTAATGAAACCCGGATATTACCTTACCGGATCGAGCGGTGCCCCAATGCATTCCTGTTTGGCAGCCTGCTAATCCTCAAATGACGGCCCACAAGCCGGTCCGCCCATCCTGCCCGATCTCCGCCACCCGCGCCGCCATTGCGCCCTCCACCCAGTTTGCAAAGGGCACCTCCACCACGCTCTGCGCGCCAAACCCGCTGCCCATGTCGAATTCCACGGCAAACCGGCCCGCATTCTCCGCCTCCGGCATGGCCCAGCTTTCTGGCACACCCGCCCCGCGCCGGGTCCAGCGGAGTTGGCCATCCCGCACCCGCAGATGCGCCACAGGCCAGGGCAGGCCCGCACGGTCCTCGAACATGGCCGTTTGCGGGGTATCATCCGTCGCGGCCTGCCAGACCAGCTCCGCCCCATAGGCCTCCCCGTGGAGGCTCGCCCGCGCCACCGCCGTATCCAGTATCACCAGCCGCGCCCCTATCGCCGCATTGCCGGGCACGCTCCCTCGCTGTCCCCGCAACAGCCCGGTCAGCCGCCATGTGTCCGGCGCGATCAGGTGTGCCCGTTCAAACTGCACACATTCCCAGCCCGCAACTGTCTCCAGCAGCGCCGCATTGCCGCCGGAAAAGACCAGCGCTTCCGGCAGGCTCGCAAACTCCCCACCCGGACAATACACGCTCAGCGCAGTTGCGCGGTCCCACCGCCCGACCGGCCCGGCCCCACATGCCTCCACCAGCCGCCCGATCACCGCCGGCCGGTCGAGCCGCACCGCCTCGCTGAGCGCATCTTCGGCCAGGCCGGCTGACACGACCACCTCACCCGGCCACGGATCGGCCCATGCCGCCACCAGCGGCCCAACGCCTTCGCCAAACTCCGGCAGGCTCGGTGCATCCATGACGACAAGGTCCACCCCGCCGAATACAGGCGCGGGCGGCGGCGCGCTGCCCGCCTCGCCAGCCCGCACACGCGGCATTGCGGCTAGCTCCTCCCGGCAGGTCAGCGCCCGCACGCCGCCCCGGGCAACAACATCCGTGACCCGCCAGACCGGCCCGCCCTCCACGCGCAACCCATCCCCCGGCTCCAAGGCGAGGGCCGACAGTGACAGCGCACAGATGGCCGTCTCCCCACTTGCCGCCGATGCCAGCAGCGCCCCGGCCACCGCCTCCGCCCGGCTCGCCCCCAGCGCCAGCGGCAGGGCCACATCCTGCACCAAACGCGGATCGCCGCCCTCTGTTCGTGCCTCTGCCATGCCCGGCTGGTAGTCCGCCTCAAGATCAACATGCATCAGCCTGAGCCGCGCCGGCGCCTTGTCGAGCAGGGCGCGGGTCTTCTTCAGTCCGCCTTCCACCAATGCGCCGGGCGCCACATCCAGAACGCCCCCTTCGCCCGCCATGCGGAAGACCAGCGCCCCGCCGCGCTCCACGCACTCGAAGCCATAGGCTGCCCTGAGCGGCTCCAGCGCCGCCCGCACCGAATGCACCCCGTCGAGCCCATAGCCCTCGACAATCCCGTCCAGCCCCGACACATCCACCGCGTCCACGCCGCCTCGCGCGCAGAAATCCGCCACCACATCGGCCAGCGGCGCAAGGCCCGACCGCCCGTTCAGCCAGTGCCCGCGTGCCCAGTTGCCGCCATCGCTCCAGACCTCTTCCTTCAGCGGCCAGGCCGGAAAGGGTCGCCCGTCCCAAGCCCAGACATAAGCCGCCTCGACCAGTGGGCTCGCCTCCCAATACGGCAACACCGCCGCCAGCGCCCGGCGCTGAAATACCTCGTCCCGCGCCCCGCTCGAATTGGGCGGCAGCGCGCTCTCGCTGCTTTTCGGATCAACAAACACATTCGGCGCATTGCCGCCCTTGTCGACCGCCGCAAAGCCGATCTCGGTCAGGCGCACCGGCTTCGTCCCCGGCACCCAGCCCGTCGGTGATGCCTTGCGCACCCCGCCCGGACGTTCGTGATGATACGCGCCTGCCCAGCCGGCGATATCCTTCTGACGGAACACAAAATGCTCGCCATGCGCCGTGTCGATGATCGGTGTACGGTCCTGCGCGTCGCGCGCCGCCTGGTCCGGATAATACCAGTCATATGCCTCCCCGCCTGCGATCTGCGATGCCAGATAGGCCGGATCGTCCGCCGCGGCATATCCGGCCAGCGCATCGAGATGATCGTTCCCGTCGCGCCAGTCCCCCAGCGGCGGATACCAGTCGACGCCGACGAAATCGACAGATGCACTCGCCCAGAGCGTATCCAGCGGGAACAGCACGTCCCCCGATCCGTCCCCCGGCGCATAGGCGCCATATTCGGTCCAGTCCGCGCCATAGGACACTTGTGCGCCCGGCAGGATCGCCTTCACCTCCGCCGCCAGCGCCACCAGCGCCTCGACAAAAGGGAACGCGCCCGCCGCGTCCCGCACCCGGCTGAGCCCGACCATTTCGCTGCCGATCAGGAACGCTTCGACGCCGCCCGCCTCGGCGGCCAGCTGCGCATGATGCAGGATGAGATTCCGAAACCCGTTCGCTCCGTTCACGAACGCTTCGATCTCACTGCGCGCCGCCGCGGTGCCATCTGCCGATACGCCGATCCGCCCCCGCCACGGAAAGCCGGGCGTATCCATGAACAGGAAGGGCGACAGCGTGACAGACAGGCCCCGCGCTTTCATCTCCTGTATCGCCCCGATGACGCACCGGTCTGCAGGCGTGCCCCCATAATTCGGATGGCCGTCCTCATCGCGGGAAATGACATAGGCATCGCCCCGCGCGACGCCCGCCACCTCCCACGCATAGGGCACCGTCACCCGCTCGCGCGTTTCCACGCCGGGATGGATTTCGCACGCCCCCGCCTCGATACTCGTCCCGAACCATCCGACCGTCAGCGCCGCGCGCGATACGTTCGGCAGATCACTCTCCAACTGGTCCAGCGACACAAGGAAATCCGCCCGCGCCTCGCCGGACCACGCATTCAATGCGCGCTCATGTCCCGGAAACCTCTGTTCCCGCACGATCTCGGTCGCATAGACGAATTCGCCCGATGCCGGAATGATGTTCACGCCCGTCACCACATCAGCCAGCCCCGGCTCTGACCCGCCCGGCGGCACGCGCTCGACCTCGAAGGAAAGCTGCGGCAGCCGGTTGCCAAATGCCTCCAGCGGCAAATCCTCGAACACGATATAGGCCGTCCCGCGATAGGCAGGTGCCACGCCTTCGATCATCTCGATCAGCGGGTCGGGAAGTTGCGCTTCATCGCCCGGATAAACCCGGTGCACGATACCCGACAGGTCAAACGCCTCACCATTCGCCCAGGCCCGCCGCACGCCCAGAATCGGCCCTTCGCCGAGCCCCACGGCAAAGCTGACCGAATAGTCGTATTCGGTCAGCTTCGGCCCGCCCTTGCTGCTCGCCCGCCGCGTGGTCTTTGTCTCCTTGAAGCGCGCGGCCCAGATCACCTGCCCGCCGACCCGCATCCGGCCGTAGACCGAGGGCAGTCCCGCCCCCTCGCGCGCCTCCATCACCGGCAGGGATTTGACGCGTGGCCCTTCCTGCGCCGGCGCAAAATACGCGCCCACCGCCTGCCCGGCCAAACTGCCGAGCGACTTGCCAATCGCTGCGCCGGACAGCTGCCGCCCCAGCAGGGTCAGCCCGTGCGGCAGCGCCTGCTGTCCGATCACCTGCCCGACACTCGAAAACACGATCTGCGCCATGCCTAATCCTCCACACCGGGAAAGGCGAACGCCGCCACCGCCCGCCTCCGCCACCACGGCACAAGCCGCGTCTCCACCACCGCCCGGCCCCAATAGGCATGCACCAGCGCGCCCTCGCCGCTCAGCACGCCGCAATGCTTGGCCGGCACCCCTGTCGCCATACGGAACACCATCACATCGCCTGCCTGCGCCTCGCCCAGCGGCACTTCCCGCAAATGCGCCCCCGCTGCCGCCAGCAGCATCTCCTCGCCCGTCACTTCAGCCCAGTCCGGCGTATAGGGCGGCAGGCGCGCGGGCTCTGGCCCGACCAGCTCCCGCCAGACCCCGCGCACGAGGCCGAGACAATCACAGCCTGCGCCCTTGCGGCTCGCCTGATGGCGATAGGGCGTGCCCAGCCAGCCGCGCGCCGCCACCACGATCTCGTCCCGCCTCATCGCCTGCCCCCATCATTGCCGCTCGCCGCCGGGCCGAGCAGCACGAAATCCGCCCCCGGCAAATGCGGGAAGCCGCGAAAACTCTCCGCATTTCCGAAAACCTCCGAACACGTCTGAAATCGGTGATCGCAGCTCAGCCCCGGAAACCCGCCCACATCCACGCCGCAGCGCGCATCGCCCAGCACGGCGTCGCACTGGCGCGCATAGACCCGGCCCAGCGGCCGCTCGAATTCCGCCTTCCGACTGACCAGCTGCGCCTCGAACCCGGTCTCGCCGCGCGTCACCTCGCTGAGCCGCCCGCTCCATACACTCACGAACAGGTCCGGCCGCTGCCAGTCGGCGCGGATCACCTCAACCCGCGCGCCATCCCACAGGCCATCCGCGAGGTCCGTTTCCGTAATCGCCTCATGCGCCAGCGCCCCGCCCGCCGCCGCATGGCCGGGCTTGAGATCCGCCGACTGGGCAAAGCTCGCCCCCTCCAGCGCCGCGCCGGGCTGGTAGAGCGTGCCGTCCACGTCCAGCGCCTGGTCATGCTCGGTCACCGCCAGCACAAACCCGTCCGCCCGCACCAGCCTCCAGCAGAGGCACGTCGTCGCGGCGCCGCTCGCCAGTCGCCCCGCAAATTCCTGCTCGATGATCCGCATAGTGTCTATCCCACCAGCTCGATGAGCGGCACACGCAACGCCTTGCCCGCGCCAAAGCCTTCCAGCGTGATGTCGAGCCGGTCCGTATCGAACCGCACCGGGCAATCGAACCGGAAGCCCGCACTCACCACGGCGCCCGGCTCCGGCGCGCTGTCCAGCGTGACCTCGCCATTCGTCTCGTCCACGCTGAAGGGAATTGCGACGCCGTTCACCGCGACCAGAACGCTGCCCGCCACCGGCTTCAGGATACGCCGTGAATACGCGCCATACATCTTCATCAGCTGGAACTGCGTCTGCGCCCCATTGCCCGTCGCAATCACCTGATCTGTGGCCGAAGGCATCTCGCCGACCGCGCACGACCGATCATCCAGCGCATCCCGGAACCGGAACCCGTGCAGCCGCCCGCCGCGCGCCTCGAAGAAAGCGACCAGCGCCTGCAGCGCGTCCAGCTTCAGCGCCGCGCTGCCAACATCCCAGCGCCGCCGCGAGCCGGCCCAGACCGCATTGCGTGCCTCGGCTCCGCTCGCCAGCGTCACCACGTCCGTACGGCGTTCCGGCCCGCCTGTCGCTGCCAGTGCCAGCGGCACCGGGAAACGCACCTCATGGAAATTCGCCAAGCTCACAGGAACCGCCCTCCGCCCGCCACGAGCCGCGCCAGCATCGCGCTCATTGCCGCTTCGCTCTCGCGCCCGGATGGCTCCGTCCCCGGCGCATAATTCATGTTCAGCGTCACCGCATGCTGGGCGCCGCTCTGCGCGCCTGCCATCGCCGCAACGCTTTCGGCGGCGACGCGCGCCAGATCCTTCAGGATGCTTTCCGCCATACGCTCGAAGTCCAGCTCGCCCGAGCGCGCCGCCTGTCCCAGCGCTGTCTCGATGCTCTGCCCGGCCCGCCCGAAGGCGGCCTCCAGCGCCTCAGCCGCCTGCACGCCTGGCCCCTCGGCCAGGCTGCGCAGCGCATCCCCGGCGGTGTTCAGGTCTTTGTCGAAGTCATTCATTGAGTCTCCTCCTCATCCGGGAATGCCGCCATCAATTCCTGCAGCCGTCCCGCCTTCAGCCCTGCCCGGCGCGCCGCGAGCCAGCGCCATTCCGTCAGCGACAGCCGCCAGAATGCCTTCGGCCCGATCCCGGCCGCCAATGCCGACCGCATCATCTCCGCCCACGGAAGCATCACCCCGCGAGCCCCAACCGGAACGCTTCGGCCACGGCCCGCGCCGCGGCGCCGGGCGCCACATCCTGCTCACTCAAGCGCGTCGCCAGTTCGCCCTCGCCGCCGCCCCGCAACAGGGCCGCCACCACCACCAGCAGATCCGCCGCAGACAGTGCCCGCATCCGCGCTTCCAGCTCGCTCATCCGCGCGCAGCCAAACGCCGCCTCGATCTCGGCCAGCGCGCCGAGCGTCAGGCAGAGCCGGCGCGCCACGCCGCCGATCACCAGTCCGGTCTCGCCCCGCGCCGCATTCATGGCAGCACCTCAAAGGCGAGCAGACCCGCGCTCTCCAGCGTGACAGAGAACTCCGCCTCGCCATCATGCGCGCCGCTCCAGCTCAGTTCGCTGATCTGGAACGCGCCTTCCAGCGTGCCGAAATCCGGCAGGACGAGCTGCCAGTCCGGCGCCTCTCCGCCAAAGAACACGGCCCGCATCCGCGCATCCGAAGCCGCGTCCTTGAACACACCGCGCCCCGTCACGCGGGCGGATTTGATGCCCGCCCCCTCGACCAGTTCGCGCCAGGCCTCGGCGCTGTCGGCACTTGTGCCATCCACCGTGCCCGCCGACAGCTGGATACGGCTGGCCCGCACGCCGGCCAGCGTGGTGAACCCGCCCGCGCCGTCTGAAATCTTCAGCAGGATGTCCCTGCCCCTCTGGCCCGCCATCAGCCTGCCTCCTCCGATATGATCCGAATGCGAATAATTCCGCGAAAGGCGCGCTTGTCGGTGGTGCGCATCACATCGCCATAGACGACATGCGCCATCACCACATGCACACCCGGCACGCTCCAGTCCGCGCCCTCCACCGCCGCGCGCAAGGCTGCCACCGCCGCCTTCGCGGCTATCAGCCCGTCCTCCCGGCTGAACACGGCAAGCGTCAGCCTGTGCTCATGCCCGTCCACCAGCGCCGCCCCGGCGGGGGTCACTTCATGGCGCTCCAATTGCGCATAGGGGAAGATCGGCGCATCGCTCTCCGCATCGAACACGCGCGCCGGTGCCCCGAAGATTGCCTGCACGCCGGCATTTGCCCGCAGCAGCGCCATCAACGCGTCCTGGATGGCGGCCTCCGCGCTCATATCCGACGCTCCCGCCGCGCGGCGAGAATTTCGCGGACCTCGTCCGGCAGTGCCTCGCTCGCCTCACGCCGATAGGCCGCCAGCACCAGCCGCTTCAGCGCCTGCACCAGATCCTCCGGCACATCCGCCGCCGCGCCATAGCCGGTGACAAAGGTCACGTCCGCATGCCCGCCCGGCGGAATGGGCGGCAGCGTCACGAACGGCTTCAGCCTCAACCGCCCGCCGCTGAGCGCAAACCGCGCCGTGTAAAGCTGCGCTGCGCCGTCCGCATCCACGGTCTCGACCGAGACCAGCGCTGTGGCCGGCCCCGGCACGAGCCGCAGGCCGGTCCGCGTCACGCCCGATGGCCAGCGGTCAAACCGCCGCTTCACCGTGCGCGTGATGAGCGCCAGCCCCGTCTCCGCCTCCAGCCGCGCCCGCGCCGACACGATCAGGCCGGTCACGAGATCATCCTCGCCCGCATGGCCGATACGCAGATAGGCCTTCGCCGCATCGAGAGACAAAGCCTCCCCGTCCGGCGGTGAGATCACCGTCAGATTGTTCATTTGCTGTTTCCTCAAAATATGAGCTCGATTGGGCACGAAATAAATTTAGTTATTTCAGTGCACTAAATTTTTCTTTGTGGAGTGCTGGGGAATACTCCGTTAATCGCGTTGACAGGCCTTGGTCCTGTAGGCACCTTTTAAAAATCCTCTTTTCAAAGATTTTTTTGAAAGGAGAGAACCGTGAATAATCAGAACCCCAAGAAACGGTGGTTCCCGGATGACCCGCCCAGATGGTTGAAATGGGCGGGACCTGTGGGAGGTTTGGTTTGGCTCATCACTCGGGCCGCCATTTCGTTCGCCACCTAAACCAGCCCCTCCAGCTTCTCGATCAGCGTGCCCCCGATGGGCAGGGCGACGCTGCGGACGAGTTCATTGTCGATCTCGGTCTCGGTGGAATTGATCAGGGTCGAGAGCGCTTCGGCGATCTTTGTGGTGAATTCCTCCTGCTGCGGGCCGGTGAGCAGCGCGGCCTGGCGGATGAGGGTGGTGAGAATGGATTCGAACATTTGGGTTTCCTTTGGTTGGATTGAGATTGAATTTTCAGTGGAACGTCACCCCCGACGGGCCCCGCCCGTCTGGGGGCCCATCTCCTGAACGCGCCCCATATATGTGAGGCAGCGTCCGGTGATGGGTCCCCAGACCGCTTCGCGGTCGGGGATGACGCAGGTAAGCGGCGCGCTAAAACACCATCACTTTCGCAGCGTCGAAATTCTGCACGCCGCCGCCGACGCGCTTGGTCGTGTAGAACAGGACGAAGGGCTTGGCGGAGTATGGATCGCGCAGTACGCGCGCGCCCTGCCGGTCGGCGATCAGGTAGAAGCGGCGGAAATCCCCGAAGGCGATGGCCGCATTGCCCGTGCCGATGTCCGGCATGTCCTCGGCCTCGGTCACCGGATAGCCCATGATCGTGGCGGGCTCGCCGCCCGTGCCCGGTTGCCAGATATACCGCCCGTCCACATCCTTCAGCTTGCGGACGGCGGCCACCGTGCGCCGGTTCATCACGAAACGGCCATTGGCGCGGAACTGTGCCTTCGGCGTGTAGATCAGATCGATCAGCTGGTCGGCCGCATCGGCGGCGGTAAAGTCCCCGGCCACCGAGCCCACCTTGCCCCAGACATGGCTCGCCTCGGCGACAATCTCATAATCGAGAAAGCCTTTCGGCTTGCCGTCGCCATCGCCGCTGATGAAGGCCGCCGATTCCTGCGCCGCAAAGGCGGCCTCCACCTCATCGGCCAGCCAGGCATCAATATCGGCATAGGAATCTTCCAGCAGGGTCTGCGTCGCCGCAGGCATGGCGTACAACTCGCCCGCCGGGAATTCGAGCAGGGACAGCCCCGACTGCGCCGTCTCCGTCCGCGCCACCTGTTCGCCGACCCAGCTCGCCGCCGCGCCAAGCCCGACCGGCTTCTTGTAGGTGCCCGCAGAGGTCTGCCGCACAGTCGCAATCTGGCGCATCGGGCTCGCGGCCAGCAGGCGCGACTCGATCAGCCGGTCCAGTTCCGGCGGCGCAATATATCCGCCCTGCTCATCCGTGCCGGTGTTCAGCGCCTTCACGTCGAGCCGCGACAGCCCGCTGTCATCGCCGCTGCGCAAATAGCGCCCCCAGGCCGCGCTGCGCGCATCCTCGTCGGCGGTCTTCCCCTCGCCTGCCTCCGGTCGGGCCATTTTCAGGCTCAGCGCTTCGAGCCGCCGGTCAATGCGCGACAGCCGCTCATCCGTCAACGGATCGCTTGCGCCCTTCGCTTCGATCTCCGCGAGACGGGCATCATTCGCCTCGGTATAGGCGGCAAAGGCCGCCATCAGTTCGGCATCGCCGCCGCCCGCCATCTTCGTTTCCTTGGTCATATCGTCTCCTGTTTGGTTATTCAGTTTGTCATCCCGGAAAGTGCGCAGCACTTATCCGGGACCCATGCTTGCGTGGCGAAATCTGGGTCCCGGCGCTTCGGCCGGGATGACAGGTTGAAAGTCTCACGCCGCTTTTGCCTCCGCCCCCAGCAGGGCAAACCGCGCCCGTGCCTGCATCGGGCTGGTCACAAGGGAGACCTCGACAAGGTCCACCTCGACCAGTTCCCGCCCATCCGGGCGCCGTGCATTCCAGAGGCGCGGACGAAACCCGATGGAGAGGCCGCTAAGCCCCTGCGCCACCATCGACCGGGCCGCCACGCCCTCGACGAGGCCGCGCACATAGAGCCCGCGCCCATCCTCGATCATCCGCACCCAGCGTCCGGCCATCGCGCCGGGTCTGTGCTGCAACAGCATGGGCAATTGCGCGCCCCGTTGCAGGCTGCGGGCAAAGGCGCCCGCCCGCACCACATCTCCGCTCGCATCCGGCACGCCGAACAGCGAGGCATAGCCTTCGATGAGGAGGGGCCTGCGCGTTCGAAGCCCCCCCTCTAACTCCCCCCTTTCAGGGGGGAGAACAGACCGGACATGCCGTTGGCGTTCCTCCCCCTGAAAGGGGGAGGACAGGTGGGGGTCCACCGGACTCCCCCCAGGAAACACACCCCTATTCATCCCCGCCCTCCAGTCTCCGCTCGATCCGGTCCAGCTGGCTTTCCATCCGGTCCACGCCCTCCTCTAGGCGCGCCAGTCGCTCGACCACACTGCGCCGATCCCGGACCGTGTCTTCCAGCGTCGAGATCAGCTCCGCTGCCGCGCCCGCCCAGACCAGCGCCCCGCCGGTCTGCACCAGCACGGCCACGAGGAATCCGATCGTCACTTTCCGGTCGAGCTTCATGGCTGCAGCCCCGCAAGCTTTCGCTTCTCTTCGCCCGTCGCAAAGCTCGCGCCCTCAAGCCGCGCCCAGAGCGCATCGCGTTCGGCCGACAGGGCGGGGACGCGATCAATGTCCGCGCGCACCTCCACCTCCGCGCCGAACGGCACATCCAGCCAGGCCGACAGCGCCGCCGCCATCTTCTGCACCAGCGGCAAGACGGTCATCCGCCAGAAGGCAAGGTTCGCCTCCTTGTAGTTCGAATACGTATTATCCCCCGGAATGCCGAGCAGCATGGGCGGCACACCCAGCGCCAGCGCAATCTCCCGCGCCGCGCCATGCCGCGCCTGAAGGAAATCCATCTCGGCCGGCGACAGCGACATCGGCCGCCAGTCGAGCCCGCCTTCCAGCAAGAGCGGCCGCCCCGCATTCGCCGCGCCGGAATACATGCCTTCCAGCTCGGCCTTCAGCGCGTCGAACTGGTCCGGCGGCATCCGCCCATGCCCGCCATAGACGAGCGCGCCGGACGGCTTGGCCGAATTGTCGATCAGGGCCTTGGCCCAATCGGCGCTCGCATTGTGCAAATCCAGCGCCCGCCTTGCGGCGCCCAGCGGGGGAAGCCCCAGCGTGTCGCTGACCGGGTTGAACAGTTTCAGATGCAGCACCGGGCTCCAGCCCGTCTCGGCATCGCGCCGGATCAGCCGCTCGCCGTGGCGCTCGCGCACCGCCCAGGCCTCGACCCAGCCCCGCGCATCCGACACCGGCCGCATCGCCGAGGGGCTGAGCGCGTAGAGCGCCGAGACACCGGCCCCGTCTTCCGCCTCCAGCCGCACGCCTTCCAGGAACGCATTCCCGGTCAGCTGCAGCTGTGAATAGACCGCCTCGAACACTTCCGCCGCGACGCCATCGGGCTGCGGTCGGCGGATCAGGCGCGCTGCCCCCTCATGCGCCGTGACCAGCGGGACCGAGGCCGCCGCCTCCGCCACCATGCGCACCGCGCGATAGGCGATGGCATTGGCGAGGTAGCCGTCCCGCGTCAGCGCCGCGCCGTCCCGGCTGCCCCAGCGGGCCGCCCCGACGTCAGAGAGCGCGACCAGGGGCGGCGCAGATTTCGCCTCGCGGGGGCGGCGGCTGAAAGGCCAGATCGGGTTCATGAGGGGCGCTGCTCCTTTTGCGTTGATGAGCAGAAATTAAATCCCCACCGGCCCCATCGGATTCAGCCGAAAAAACTCGCAGAAAATCAGCCCGCTAAAGAGAGAAAGCTGAGGATTGGAGCAAAATTTTCCCTGTATTTTATTCCCCCGCAGCCATAGCCAGACCCGCCCAAATCTGCTTTTTCGCCATTCGATCAGGGGCGAAGGAGCTAACAGAATGTCGGCACGTGTCATTTCCGTCGCCAACTCCAAAGGCGGCGTTGGTAAAACCACCACTTGTGTCAGTCTGGCTGAGGCTTTTGCCGCCAATGGCTTCCGCACACTGGTCGTGGATCTCGACACGCAGGCCAACGCCTCCCTGCTCGTCTATGGCCATGAGGGCGACGAGCATTTGTTCCAGGCGATCAATGACTACGTCACGATTTCCGACTGGCTGCTGGAGAATTTCTTCGCCGGCGAGCACAAGCGCCTGTCAGACTTCATCGTCACCGATGCCTCCGACGTCACCTATAATGGCAAGCCGCTGGAACTGGACCTGATCCCGTCCTCGCCGCGCCTGCGCAAGACCGAGCGCGAGCTGATCTATGAGCTGACCGCCAAGGGCTATTCGATGGAAGCGCTGCAGGGCCAGGTCGGCCGCCGCATGCGCGACGATTTCGAGAAGCTGAAGGCCGATTATGACGTCATCATCTGCGACTGCCCTCCGGGCATCTCGGTGATGACCGAAACCGTGCTGGCCGCCAGCCACCTCATCATTGTACCGACGATTCCGGACTTCATGTCCACGCTCGGCCTCGACCTGTTCACCGGTGACATCATGCGCAATCTGCGCGGCCGGGACATCGAGAATTTGCCCTGCGTCCTCGCCACCCGCTATGATGGCACCCCGCACCAGCAGGTCGTGCTGAACGCCATGCGCGAAGCGGCCAGTGCCAAGGAAACCGAATTCGACATGTTCAATACGGTCGTCCCGATGAAGCAGGGCTTTGCCACCAACCCGATCGAGCTCGGCCCGGAGCCGACGCTGCAGGCCAAATGGCCCGGCGACGCGCTCGGCATTGTCGAGAGCCTTCTCAAGGAAGTGCGGGAGAAGATTCAATGAGCGAGACCGCCCTACCCCCAAGCGCCAAGGCGCTGGAATCCCTGCTGGGCCAGCGCGACCGGTTTGCCAGGCTTGGCGAGAAGGATTTCGCCGCCGCGACCATGCTGCTGGTCAAGAAGCTGATGATCTCGGCCGGTCAGACGACGGACGACATGAAGGCCCTGCGCGAAACGGTCGGCCGCGACCTGTTCGAGACCACGCTGAAATCCCTCACCGCCCATCAGGCCCGCCAGCTGGCGCGCCGCATGGACCGGTCGGTGCCGGATCTCGAAGTCTCTACCGCCGGGGCTGCCTGCGCCTGGATCCGCGGCCTGATGAACGGCACCAATCCTGCGCCCACCGAACCGGCCAAGGCCGCCGAGGACACGAGCCCGGACGACACGCCCCCCGCCCCCAAGAACGCCTATTTCGGACGCAAGGCCTTCCGCACGGGCGGCTGACGCAGCATGGCGGACAAGTTCTCGCGCACGCCTGAACACACCCGCCGCGCCCGCGCCCTTCGCCAGTCTGCATCAAAGACGGAATACAAGGTGTGGCTTGTGCTGAGTCGCAAGCAGATGGGGGTATCGTTTCGACGCCAACACCCGGTCGGGCCTTATTTTCTCGACTATTACTGCCCGTCCCTGAAATTCGCCGTCGAAATCGATGGCGACTGGCATGATCCGAGCCGCGATGCCCGGCGAGACGCCTTTCTTGGCGAGCGAGGGATATCCATTATGCGCATTCCGGTCTCTCATATCGATGAGTCGCTTGAGGCGGTGGCTCAACAGATCAGGTCCGAGATCGAATTGATCCGGCAGCGCGAAGGCTAGTCCGCTCAGACCCCCACCTGTCCTCCCCCTTGCAGGGGGAGGAACGCCAACCGCTTGTCCGGTCTGTTCTCCCCCTTGAAAAGGGGGAGTTAGAGGGGGATCTCACGGACTCCCATCACATCACCTTTTGCGCGGATCGCAATCAGGCCCCCAGCCCACCCACAAACAAGCGCCGGTTGGCGGCGAGAATGGCGGCGGTGTCGGCATCATCCGGCGCGAGCGACCAATTATGGTGCTGGAACGTCCCGCCCAGCACGATCCCGTCGCGCCGGCCGAACATGTAGGCCGATCCGCCCGTGATGATATTGTAGTCGATCTCGGCCTGCGGCTCCAGGATGACCAACTGGCCGCGCACCGGATGGATTTCGGTATCCCCGAACAGCTGCCCCGCGCCGAGCCCGGTGCAATTGAACACCACCGTCTCGTCCAGCGCCACTACTTCAGCGGCGTCCTGAAATGCGCGCACAATGATCCGTCCACCCCGTTCCCGTATGTCCTCTTCCAGCTTGCGCAGGTAATGCGGCGTATCCACCATCATCGTGTCGAAGCTGCGCGCATGGGCCGTCGTGAAGGGCAATTCCCCCGGCGCATAATCGACGACATTGACCGCAAACTCCTCCATCGGATGGCCCGCCCGCGCCGGATGGTTCGTCACCGGCCGGTCCGACAGGACGTAATTCACTTCCCAGCTGACGCCATAGTCCGGCCCGGTCAGCAGCTGGAACCGCCGGAAGGAATGGCGCGCCGCCGCGACATGCCGGGCCATGTATCCGGGGGCGATGGCCGCACTGTCATAGACCGAGGCCGGCCACCACTGCCCGCCGGCAATATTGGAGGTCGTGTTCGGACTGAGCGCCTTGGCATAGAGCGTCACCTTCGCGCCGCGCTCCAGCAACAGCATCGCGGTCGACAGGCCCAGCGCCCCCGCGCCAAGCACCGCATAGTCCTGCACATCCGGATCGAAGCCTTCGTCCACGGCCAGCTGCGCCGAGCCCCAGGACAGGGTGATCCCGCCGCCGCCATGCCCGTAATTGTGGATCACGGCCGTCTCGCCCAGCATCTCCCGCTCCACGCGGAAGCCGGACGCCCGGTAGGGCCGGAGCCCCACATCGACGCGCACGATGCGTTCCGCTGAGACCAGCACCGGCGGCACCGGCTTCATCACAATGCCCCGCGCCTGCGGCCCGGTCGCGCATCCGGCGACAGCTGCGGTAAGGCCTGTCGCGGCAAAGGCCCGGCGTGTCATCTGGCTCATCTGAAATCCCTCGCTTCCGGCCCGCACCTTCGATCACAGGTCTGGCGAGATCAAGGCAGATCAGAGCACACGCACCCAAGGCCCGCTGCCCTGCCGCAAAAGTGCCCAGATGGCCCAGACCAGCGCATCGACGCGGTCGGGGGAGCCGCGAAAGCCCTCGGCGCCGAACTGGCACATCTGGTCTTCCAGCGTCGGCAACAGGCCGACATGCGCAACGCGCCCTTGCTCATACAGCGTCGCCACCGGCGCCGCCCGCGCCCGCTTGCCCAGCTGCGCATGGACCAGCCGCACCGGCACATCCGCCCCGGCACTTTCCAGCACCTGCCGCACCATCTCCCCGCCCTGGTTCGACTCCGCCATGATCTCCCGCGCGCCGACCTCGCGGCAGACCGCCACCGCCCGCCTTGCCCAGTCGAGCGGCTTCAGGCCCGGCGCCGACGCATCGGCCAGCACATAGGCGACCCCTTCGCGCACACCCGCCGCAATGATCCCGCAAGCATCCGCCGCAGGCCCGCTCGTTGCCGGCGGGTCCACCGCCACGATCACATCCTCCAGCATGGGCGGCTCACTGACCCGCGCCGCGTCAATCATCTGCCGACGGAACAGCGCGCCCTCGGCATCTTCCAGCAATTCGCCATGAATTTCCTGCCGGGCCAGCGCGCTGCCCCCATAGGCGGCCTGCATCGCGGCCACGAACCCGTCCGACAAATTCTCCGCATTCTCCGCCATGCTGGCCTGCCGCACGAGCGTGCCGGGCCCAGCGAGCAATCCCTTGAAGAAATCCGTCGGCCGCGGCGTGGTCGTCGCCATCACGCGCGGGTCCGCGCCCAGCCTCAGCCCCATCTGCAACGTGTCCCACACGGCCTGCCCGCGCATCCAGGCGGCAATCTCGTCACACCATGCCACATCGAATTGCGGCCCCCGCAAACTGTCCGGGTCTTCGGCGGAGAAGACGTGCGCCTCCGCGCCATTGTCAAAACTCAGGATACGCCGGCTCGGTGAGTAGGACGGGCGGCGGCATTTCAGGGGCTCGATCCATTTCAGCCCGCTCGGCCCGTCGATCATCACTTCGCGCACATCGTGCAGGGCCGGCCCCACCAACGCCGCCCGGCGGCAGCGACCGTGCAATATCGACCAGCGGAGCCATTCGGCCCCCGCCCGCGTCTTCCCAGCGCCGCGTCCGCCCATGAACACGAAGCTCCGCCATCCGTCCGGCGGCGGAACCTGTATATCGCGGGCGTGCAGAATCCACGGATTCTGGCTGACCAGGCTGCGCTCCCATTCCGCCAGCGTGCTCCAGTCGTTGCTCTGCGCCGCCTGATGTACCCTTTGTCTGAAATCCGGCTGCAAGGGCATCGAGCCGGCATTGTTCAGCAGCGGGAGAGAGTTCGTCTTCGGCGTCTTCACCCGTTTCGTCTTCGCTGGCACGTCCGGCAATCCGCACATCCTCATCCCTTTCCCAAGTCGCCACCGCCATTTCCATCCGCCGGATTTCCGCCGCCAGCCGCATGACCAGCCCACTCAGCGCGCGCAGCTCCTCCGGCGTCACATCCGCCGCCATCATCCGGTCCACCGCCTTGTCGTGCGCCTCGCTCAGCGACAGGCGCTGGCGCTCCAGCGGCATCTCCGGAGCGTCGAGCCCATTGTCCCGGATCACACGCCAGACCGTACTGCGGCTTCGGCCGGCCTGCGCCGCAATCTCCGCCAGGCTCCGCCCCAACAGGCGCTGGAGCCGGACCTGCCGGATCAGGCGTTGACGATGGGGCTGTCGGGTCATGCGGGCCTCCTGCGATGAGAGGGGCAGTGTCGCATGGGGGCGTACCCCGTCGGATTCAGGCTCCGGAAACCCTCTAGATTTCGGGATGATTCGCCTGCTCAACCTGAGAGCGACGCCAATAAGTGTTGCAGGAAAAGCACGAATTTTTCCCCGCATGGCAGGCACTTGCCCCATTTTCCTCAGAATTCCGGGCACGTCATAAAAACATTACGCATCTGTCATCCAGCCGTAACTCTGGCGTGGGACGGGGCCGCAGTTTTCGAAGCGTAGACTTCTTAATACGGATTCCCAGAGCAAGGACGACCTCCCATGACCTTTACCTCCCGCAAGCTCCTCCTGATCGGAGCTGCCACTGCCGTGTTGGCGCAGGCAGCTGCCGCCGACATCCTGAAAGGGACCGTGACTGATGCGTCCGGCGAAGCTGCGCTGCAGGGCGCGATTGTCACGATCGAGGAACTGGGCCGCACCGCCTCGTCCGACCGGTTCGGCAAGTATCGCTTCGCCAGCATCCCGGCCGGCGACTACACGGTCAGCGTCTCCTATGTCGGCGCGGACATGGTCACCGACACGGTGTCGGTCTCTGGCGACACCGATTTCAGCATCCAGCTCGGCGGCGACGTGCGATATCTCGACAACATCCTGGTCGTCGGCTCGGCTGCGGCCCAGGCCGGCGCGATCAACCAGCAGCGCGCCTCCGATGCCATCATCAGCGTCATCGACTCCGACGGCCTCGGCAACTTCCCCGACACGACCGTGGCTGACTCGCTCGCCCGCGTGGCTGGCCTGTCCATCGAGAATGACCAGGGCGAAGGCCGCTATGTCTCGATCCGCGGCATCAATTCCGATCTGATCTCCGCCACCATCAACGGCGTGCGTACACCGTCCCCGGAAGACCGTCGCGGCGTCCTGCTGGATGGGGTTCCGTCCGACCTGCTCGACGGTATCGAAGTCCAGAAATCCCTGACCCCGGATGTCGATGCCGACACGATTGGCGGCGTCATCAACCTCAAGACCATTTCCGCATTCGACCGTGACGGCCAGTTCATCCGCGCCAAGGTCGAAGGCTCCTACAATGAGCTGACCGAAGACGTCTCCCCGAAAGCCACGCTGACCTATTCCAACGTGTTCGGCGACAAGCTCGGCGTTGCGGCCTCCATCAACTATCAGAGCCTCGGCATTCAGGCCCACAACAACGAAACCGGCGGCTGGGGCTTCAATGACGATCTGGGCGTCTTCGTCCCGGAAGATGATTATGAAATGCGCTGGTACGACCTGACGCGCGAACGCCTCGGCTTCGTCTTCAATGTCGACTACCGCATGACCGAGAACACCGAGCTCTACCTGCGCACGCTGCTCAACGAATACACGGATGACGAAGTCCGCAACAAGTTCGAATTCCGCAGCCTCGACGAGGAAGATCCGTCGCTGACGCCTGAAGGCTTCGCGTTCGACTATGCCGAAGCCGACGTCGAAGTCCGCCAGCGCGAAGAGACCCGCAAGATCCAGACCTATGCCCTCGGCGGCAAGACCTTCGCCGGCAACTGGACCCTCGATTACGAAGTCTCCTACGCCTATGCCGAAGAAGACGATTCCAACAATCACGACGTGGCCTTCCGCTCCGATGACATGGAAGGCGCCGGCATCATCGTCTGGGACAATTCAGACCCGAAAAAGCCCCGCCTGTCCGGCGCTGGCATCGATTTCCTGTATGACCCGGCCAATTATGAGATGGACGCCTACGAGCAGGAATTCACGGTCAACGAAGACACCGAATGGGCCTACAAGCTCGACGTGACCAATGACACCGTGCTCGGCAATACGCCGGTGACCTGGAAAATGGGTGTGAAGGTCCGCGACCGCGAAAAGGTCCGTGACCAGAACCTCTTCATCTGGGAACGCGACGATGTCGCCCTGACCGATTACATCAATGCCAACAGCCAGATCTCCGGCTGGCGCATGAACAACCCGATGTTCGAATGGCCGAGTGCCGGCCTGACCCGGGCCCTGCGCGGCACGTTCACCGCCGATGAGCTGGACGAGGACGGCACGAATTTCGACAGCCTCGCCGAAGACTACACGATCGACGAGATGATCATCGCCGGCTACGGCATGGGCACCTTCCAGATCAACGACCTCACTGTCGTTGCCGGGGCGCGTATCGAAGCCACCGACATTTCGACCACGGGCAACGTCTTCTATGAAGGCGGCGATCCGGACCAGGTCGGCACACGGCAGTTCGACGATGAATATGTCCACGTCCTGCCGAGCCTGAACCTGAAATATGCCTTCTCCGACAATGTCGTCGGCCGCGCCGCCTATTATGCCTCGCTGGTGCGTCCGGCCTTCGGCGAGATGCGTCCGACAGCAGCCATGAATGATGACCGCGACGAAGTTGAAATGGGCAACCCCAACCTCGACCCGTACGAGGCCAACAATTTCGACCTGTCGATCGAATACTACCCGACCAAGCTGTCGGTCCTGTCGGCCGGCGTGTTCTACAAGGACATCCGCAACCCGATTTTCGGCGCGACCTATGACATCGACCAGCTGCCAGGCTCCATCGATCTGGGCTTCCTCGGCGATGCCGGTGCGGACATCGAAGAAGTCGCGACCTACATCAATGGCGAGACCGCCACGGTGCAGGGCCTCGAACTCAACTATGTCCAGCAACTCGATTTCCTGGGCGGCTTCTGGGAGGGCTTCCTCGCCTCCGCCAACGTCACCATCGTTGAATCCGAAGCGTCCGTTCCGGACGAAGAGGATGTGGCCCAGACCCGCGACGTGCCGCTGCTCAAGCAGAACGACCTCATCTGGAACGCCTCCATCGGCTATGACAAGGGCCCGTGGGATCTGCGCATCTCGGCCAATTTCCGCGATGACTATCTCGACGAATTGTTCGGCGCCGATCTGGACCGCTACACCAGCGATCACCTCAGCGTCGAAGCGTCAGCCAAGTATGACGTCAACGACAACCTCCAGATCTATGTCGAAGGAAAGAACCTCACCGACGAGCCGGAATACTATTATCACGGCGCCGAAAGCCGCCTGTCACAGTATGACGAATACGGTGCCCGTTACGTCTTCGGGGCCCGCCTGACCTACTAGGCTGGGTAACCGATTTACAGTCCAGAGCCGGGCGGGGAGCGATCCTCGCCCGGCTTTTGCGTAAACGGGCAGCGCTCAGGCAAATCCATGTGCACCAGCAATCGTTTAGGCACATTTTCCTTGCATTCGGGGATGCACTCGGGCTTTTTCCTGTTAGAAGGATGCAATTAGCGGGAGAAATTTTCATGAAAGCACCAATACTGGCCCTGGCCGCCCTGATCGCGGTATCCGGCTGCGCCCTCAAGAAGAAAGAAGGGTACTCGATCGCCGATGCCTCCGATAATCCGGACATGGTTTGCGAGCGCGTGCCGATCCCCGGCAAAGTCTATCCGGGCAAGATCTGCATGACCGCAGAACAATGGGCACGTCACGAAGCCGAAGGGGAAAGAATGGCCAGAGACGCTCAGCAGCGTTCATTGTCCACCGCCGCACCCGGCAGCGGTGGCTGAGCCACGCTCCTCAGAGTCACTTTCGGAAAGAGCAGGCCAATCAGCCTGCTTTTTTCATGCCCGGACTCTCTGCTACGTGGCAGAAATATGAAAATCCGCGCTGAAGCCTTGATCTTGCCGCGCGCACACGGAATACCGGCCCGAACCGAATTGGCTCCAGCCCCTGAGGAGTGTTCATGAAACGCTATCTTCCCGTCGCCGCCCTGCTTCTGTCTGCCTGCGCCACAGAGCCCGTCCAGCAGATTTACGCCATCGACACTGCCCCGATCCCAGCCGCCGTCGAAACCGCGCCCATGACCGGCACAGGCGACAAGGCGGACGATCCGGCCGTCTGGGTCAATCTCGCAAATCCTGCTGCCAGCCTGGTCCTCGGCACAAACAAGGATGAAGGCCTCCACGTCTACAACCTTGCGGGCGAAGAGCTTCAATTCCTCGATGTCGGCCGCGTCAACAATGTCGATCTGCGCGGCGATGTGGCCGTGGCGTCGAATGACGAGACCAATGCCATCAGCTGGTTCACCATCGATTCCGCCACCGCCACGGTCAGCCATATCGGCGACACGCCTACCCTCAAGGACGAGCCCTATGGTATCTGCGCCGGGCGGGTCGGCACCACCTATTATGCCATGCCGACCTACAAGGATGGCATGGCCCAAATCTGGTCCGTTCAGACCGACATGCTCAGCGAAGGCCCGGAACTGGTCGCCGAGATCCAGGTCGGACAGTTCGGCCAGCTTCAGCTCGAAGGCTGCGTCTTTGACGAGGCCAATGGCCAGGTCTTCCTCGGTGAGGAAGAGCATGGCGTCTGGAAGCTCGACCTGACCGACTGGACCGTGGCCCCAATCAGCGTCGACACGATCGCCGCGCAGAACGGCCTCGTCGCTGATGTCGAAGGCATGGACATCTGGGCCGGCGAAAATGGCGAAGGTTATCTCGTTGTCTCGTCCCAGGCCGCCGACCGGTTCGTCGTCTATGATCTGAAAGCACCCCATGCGCCGCGCGGCGTGTTCACCGTCACCGCCAATGCCGATGGCAGCATCGACGCGGTGACGCATACGGACGGTCTCGATGTGAACTCCGCGCCGCTACCGGGCTTCCCGAAAGGCATTCTCGTCGTGCAGGATGATGGCAACCCAGCCTCCGGCGTCGACCAGAACTTCAAGCTGGTCGACTGGTCCCTGGTCGAAGCCGCTCTCGGCCTCGACTAGGCCCGCGCCTTCCCCACGGCATCACAAAAGCCCGCTCTCCGGCGCATGGGAGGGCGGGCTTTTTCGTTTGCGACGCACAGGGCCTGTCAGGCAGCCCTGGCCGCGAGGATCGCCTCTTCCACGTCGCGCAGCCTGTCCTTGCCGAACCACATCCGGTCCTTCACGAAGAAGGTGGGCGAACCGAAATTGCCGCGCTCGACAGAGGCTGTGGTGTTGTCCATCAATTCCTGCTTGATCCCGGAATCTTGCGCCTTGGCCATCAAGGCCTCCGCGGGCAAATCCGCTGCGGCCAGAACCCGTCTGATCGTTTCAGGATCATCCATCTTTTGCGCGCCCTGCCACATCGCAGCGTAGATCGCGTTCACATAGGGCTTGAACACGTCCAGATGCTGCGCCGCCACCGCGCCGCGCATGATCGCCAGCGTGTTGACCGGAAAATGCGGGTTCATCGCGAAGGCCTGCGTCAGGCCATGCCGCTCGATGAACCGCATCATTTCGAGTCGCTCATATTCCGGTTTGTTTCGAATACCCGCAAACGCCATCACCGGGGACTGATTGCCTGTCGCCTTGAACACACCGCCCAGCAGGACCGGCACATAGGTGAAGGTCACTCCGGTGCGCGCCTCCACATCCGGGATCACCTTGTGGCTGAGATAGGCATTCGGGCTGCCGAAATCGAAATGGAATTCCACGCTCACATCCTTCATCACCATGTCTCCCCATAGGGACGGATTTCCTGTTCAAACGTCCAGGCCGTCTCCGGCTGCTGGAACAATTGCCAATAGGCGTCGGCGATGGCCTCGGGCGGCATCAGGCCCTGCGGGTCGTCCGGGCCGCCGCGTTGCCGGATCAATTCGCGCACCCATTCGGTGTCGACCCCGGCATCAATGATCAGATGCGCCACATGGATATGCTGCGGCCACAATTCCCGCGCCATGGCTTCCGCCACAGCGCGCAGGCCGAACTTGGCCGAGGCAAAGGCCGCGTAGCCCTTGCCGCCCCGCCGCCCGGCCGTGGCGCCGGTGAAGAAGATCTTGCCCTGTCCGCGTTCCAGCATCAGCCGCGCGGATTCGCGGCCCGTCACGAAGCCGGCAAAGCAGGCCATCTCCCAGACCTTGCGGAAGACGCGGTCGGTAGTGTCCAGGATCGGGAAATTCACATTGGCGCCGACATTGAACACGGTCAGGGCCAGCGGGGCGAGGGCGTCCGCTTCGGCCAGGAAGGCCGTCACATCGTCCGGCTCGCGCGCATCCAGCGACCGCGCGGAGATCTTGCCGCCCGCCGCTTCTATCTCTTCGACCAGCGGCGCCAGCTTGTCGCCATTTCGGCGGCCGGCCACCACAGTATAACCCTCGGCCGCGAATTTCTTCGCGATCGCCGCGCCGATATAATCCCCCGCGCCGACAATCGCGACGCTCTTGTTTTGTTGCGCCATACCGCGCCTCCTCTGTGGCCTCTGGCCTTTACCCATATTTATGTGTATATGCACATTTATATGTGGCGAGGTAAATCCCCTAAATTTACCGAACCCCGGAAATCAGTGTATGGAAGCGCCATGACGACGGACACATCACACAGGATCCTCCTGCTGGAGGATCTCCGCCACAGCCCGCATGTCTGCATGGCCGAGGCGACCCGCGCCGCCAATCGCGCGCTGTCCCGCCACTATGGGGCTTATCTGGATGGCGCCGGCATTGCGCCCGGACAGGCCTCCCTGCTGATGCAGCTCTATTATCTGAAAGACATTTCTGTCGCGGACTTTGCGGCCCGGATGCGCACCGAGCGCACCACCATGATCCGCAATATCGCTGCGCTGGAACGTGCTGGCCGGGTCGAGACATTCACCCCCGAGGGCAGCCGCACACGCCATGTCCGCCTGACGGACGCGGGCCGGTGCCTCTTGGCGGACATCGTGACGAGATGGGATGCGGCCCAGCAGGCCCTGAAGGCCCAGCTTGGAGCCGAACAATGGGCCACGCTGATCTCCGCACTGAACGCATTGGCCGATTTGCCGGCTCCCTTGCCGGATCCTGACGCGACACGCTGATCGTCACACACGGATCAGGATGGGTGTCATTACGGCCTCACTTGATCTCAAATCATCCATATTCTGAACTTAGCAAATACTCAGCCCCCTATATTCGGGTCGAATGCTTCCGGAATGAACATTTCTGGTCGGGAAAAGACGAAAATCTTGTTGTGCAGCGCGAAGAAGATTTGCTCGCTTTTCAGGCGTAATTTGTCCTGAGTTCTTTGTGAGCCGGGTAGCCTGCTTGATCGGCCCGGCCTCTCTTCTTTGATATATTGTGCACCGCACACTCAGAAATATGTTTCGGCGGCCCCTGCATATCCAACTACGGATTGCATGAATGCCTGCGGGGAAGCGTTCACATTCTGTATGAGGGGCGAAGCTGGCCCAGGTCCTGCCAGTTACACCTCAGTACACGGATTCGTTCTGCATGCGTAATCACGGGGCTCACTCGCCCTCGAGGGGTTTCCGCCGCCTCTTGAGACCCCGTTTGTAATAATTTGGGTGTTGAGAATACCTGAAAGGGGCGTTAATAATCAGTTAACCTCCGATTGTATCGGAATGTCGGAGGGGAAATTCGGGGACGCATCTTTCAGTACTTACGCAATACTGGAAGCATGAAACGAATTTTTAGACATAGAACATGGCAAGGGATCGGAGACGAGAATCTTGGGGACAGCAAAGAAGCGATAAAAATTCGGGCGCACTCAGTTCGAAAACATCATGACATCAGAGATCACTTACGAATCTAACAGGGTTCGAGGTGTGGTCACGGGACAGCTATGCCCCGTGACCTGAATTGGCGGATTCCCGCCACTCCTACCCACTCGCGTGGGATGCACTGTCCAGCCAATGGTGGCGGGGCAGAACACCCCGGCTATGGCTTGCACCCATGCCGGGAAAATTGAGGGTACCACAATGAAGCGTACACTTACAGCTATTGCGGCAGCAGTCGCACTCACAGCGGGTTCGGCATCCGCTCTGGACTCCGAAAGCCTGGAAATCACCTTGGGCGGCGAAGTCGAAAGCAATTGCGAACTGGTTCCTGAAGGATCTGCAAGCTACGACGTCGACATGCTGGACACCGGCAATCAGGGCTCGTTGACAATCCTGTATTCCTGCAACTCTCCCTACACCGTCTCGCTCGAATCCTTGAATGGTGGCATGTACCACAATGAGAGTACCGGTGGGGTGAACATCGACTATGACGTCGAAGCGAGTTGGCTTGGTCTCGGCATCTTCAGCCCGACGGTCACCAATTCGGCCGACATGCAGGGCACGCCGGTTACGATTGTCACCAACAATGACTGGGTGAATATTCTGCTCAATGGTGGCACACGCACCGGAAATCTCGACCTCTCGTTCGACTCCCCGAGCGAGTATGCCGTCGCCGGTACATATTCCGACGTGCTGACCATCACCCTGGCGGCTGACTACTAGGCCCATCGTGATGAGATCGTCAGGTGGCGCCGCTCCAACGTCCGCGCCACCTGACACCTTTTTGAAACACAGGTTTATCCAGCGGAGGACGCAGATGCTGTTTCGAGCATTGTTCATCTTGTTAGCCGGCATGTTGGCTTCGGTATCGCCTGCGGCATGGGCTTATGAGTTCGCCCCAATCGTCGCGCAGTTCACGCCAAGTGGGGCCGGCGCCTCCAGGACATTCGTTATAAAGAATACGCACGCAGAACCGATTGCCATTCAGATCGAGGTTTTCCAGCGTTCTGCAGATAATCAGGGAAACGAGATCCGTCAGCCGGAATTCGACAATTTCATTGTCACCCCTCCCCAGCTGGTACTGGCGCCCGGACAGAGCCAGTCCATACGCGCGCAATGGATTGGCGACCCAGACCCCGACATTGAACTCGCATATCGTCTGGTCGTGGAGCAATTGCCAATTCCGTATGCGCACGAGGACGCTGGCGACAAGCGCCTCATGGATGTCAGTGTGGGGTTTCGCTATGAAGCGGCACTCTATGTGCTGCCGAAAGAGGGGTCTCCTAACGCCGAACTTGTTGCCAGCGAACTCGCCCGGACCGATGCCGATGAGCCGCAATTGAGGCTCACCGTCCGGAATACGGGCAAGCGCCGCGCCATCCTGCAAAACACTGTCTTGACTGTCCGGGCGGGGGATCGCGCAATAGACCTGTCGGGTGAGGCCGTGTCCAAACTTGACAACCGCAACATCATTGCGGGAACCCAGGCAGTTGTCGATTTGCCTTGGCCTGACGGTATTCCCGTCGGCCCCGTTTCCGTGACGATGACAGCGGATTATTACAAGAATTGACGGGCGGACATGGTGCGTCAGCCTTCTGCAAATTCAGACCGAATGACAAGGCCACGCCGCATTGCAAAGGGTTTGCCGCGCCGGCAGGTTCCTACGCTGCTCCTTGGCATTGGCGCATTCCTGATATCGTATCTGCCCGGCTTTCTCGCGCATGCGGATGAGTCGGGGAGCGACGACGGACCAACGTCTCCCAATCTCGACAAGCAAGCGACGGTCGACGAGATTTTCGGGGCTTTGTTTGGCGCAAAACAGCAACAACACGTCAGCCTGCCCTACCCGGTCATAATTTCCGGGTTGAACCAGGGCGACGTGACGATGACGCCCAGCCTCACACCCGGCGAGACGACGGTCAATCGCCGGGCGATAGTCGATCTCCTGCTGCCTTTCCTGATCGAAGAAAAGCAGGTCGAGCTGCTTGAGATCGGCACCCAGCAGGAGATGGTGAGCACGGACGCATTGAACGCAATGGGATTGGTGACCACGTTCGATCACACCAATCTCCTGCTGAACATTGATGTACCGATCGACATGAGATCGATTGTCCCCCTTCATATCCAGCCCCGTCTCAACCCGGCGCTCCAATTGAATACGGTGGATCAGGCGAAGACCAGCGCCATCGTCAACTTTGCGGCCGGCACCCAATATGTTCATACCAGCAAATATATTGACCCGGGATTTGCCGCCACCCAGCTGAACCTGACCGCCGCGATCAACCTGCGGGATCTCGTCCTGGAAACGGGCGTCCGCTACAGCGATACAAGCGACAATGCGCTGGCCCTGAATGACACGCGCCTCACCAAGGATCTGGTGGACCGGCGCATTCGCCTGGAGGCCGGCGATCTCACCGTCCCCACCAGCGGCCTGCAAGGAAACCCCCGACTGCTCGGGCTTGCAGGTTTCCGCAGTTTTGCCCTGCAGCCCTATGAGGAATACCGGACCAATCCCTCGCAGCAATTCGAACTGGAGCGCTCCGCGCGGGTGCTCGTCTATATAAACGGGCAATACATTCGCGAGTTCAGGCTCAGTCCCGGCCGGTATAATCTGACCGATTTGCCGCTCCAGAGCGCAGCCGGCAATGATATCGTCCTGGAAATCGAATATGACAGCGGCGATGTCGACCGCGTCGTGTTTTCGGCCTTCTATGATTTCAGCCTACTGAAAAAAGGGGTCAGTGACTTCGCCGTCAGTATCGGCCCGACGGCGGAACTCGACGAGGGCGTGCGTGACTATGATATGGACAATCCCGCCATCAGCGCCTTCTACCGGAAAGGATGGACGGATGCCTTGACGGCCGGGGTAAATCTCCAGGCCGACACCTCCCTCGTCAATCTCGGAGCCGACCTCTTCTATACCAACAAATACGGCACATTCGGATTTCTTGGCGGTTACAGTGATCATGATGAGGGCAGCGGCGGCGCCATAACGGCGCTCTATCGATGGAGTGATACGGACTCGGCCAGACAGATGCGGTTTGATTTGCAGGCGCGATACCAGGAAGAGCAGTACCAGGCGCTCGGAGGCGGATCAGGAAATATCGAATACGATTTTGCCGCCAGACTTTCACGCAACTTTTCCCAGACACAGCGGATGCAGATTTCGAGCGGGTTGCGCAAGCGCCATTCGGAGTCCGAGTTTGAAAAGTCTGTCTCCGCCAATTACACTTGGCGCACAGCCTACGGAACGCTAGGCACCGTGCTCCGCTACAACCAGGTCCCCGGAAAGGCGGAAGAATGGTCCGGCGGCATCTCCTTCAGCATTCGCCTTGGGGACGGATACGCCCAGGTCTCTCACGATACCCGCACGCCTTCCTCCCGCGCGTCCTACTCGTCCCGCATGGACCGGAATGTCGGCAGCTTCGGGTGGGACACGACCTATACGCGGCAATCCGGCATTGATGATGTCCGCCTTGGCGGATCCTATATTGCGAACCGCTTTGAAGGCCGCGCCGAGCAGCGGTTCTCTGCGGTGCAGGAAGGCGATGCCTTCGGATCGGAGACCACGACCGAGTTCTCGATTGGCTCTGCCCTTGTCTATGCCGACGGCGCGCTCGCCCTGTCCCGGCCGGTCTATGACAGCTTCGTGATATTTGCGAAGAATGAGGCCGTGAAAGGGTTCGATATCGCGGCCGACCCCAAGGCCTCCATTCTCGACACCAAGCCGACCTATGCTGCCTTTTCCTCCGGTCTCGGACCTGCCGTCGTGCCCGACCTCAACGCCTATTACGTCCGCACCATCGAAGTGGACGCACCGGACGCGCCGCCCGGCACATCGCTTGGGGGACAGGCGCTGACCTTCCTGCCCAGCTACCGGTCGGGATACATTGTGAGACTGGGAGATGACCGCAATGTCGCGGTGATCTCCGTGCTCGTGGACCAGGACGGCGAGCCGATTCCGTTTGCCGCAGGCTATGCGATCACCAGCGACGGGGAACGCCACCAGATGTTCACCAATCGCGGCGGCCGGTTCTATGTCGATGGCTTGCAGCACGGGGAAACGGTCACAATGGAATTCGATTCTCCGGAAGGCGCGACGGCCACCTTCCAGGTGCCCGAAGGCGAAATCGGCGTCATGCGACTGCCGGACCCGGTGAAAATCCGGACCAACAAGACCACCGCGCCCTATGATGTGACGGTGCGTGTAATGAACAAGGAGGGAGCTTGAAATGCTGTATGCTAGACTCTGGCTGGCCGGACTGGCCCTCATGCTCGCAAATGCCGCCACGGCCCAGGACGCATTGCCCCTGTCGCCGACCAGCATGACCGAGCCGGGCACCGCGTCCGCGACAGCCCCCTGTCGCCTCCGACTGGCCCCCGCGCCGCTCATCCAGTATCGCGGCGCGCTGAGCCGCGGCTATGACGGCGACAGCAACCGGGTTCATACCGAACTCGGCACACTCACAGTGGAGCATAGCGGGGAGGCGTGCGCCTATATTGTCCGTATCGAGCCGGATACTGGGCCGGGCAAGGCGGCCCTATACTCAGGCGCCCACTCCCTTGATGTGCGGGTTGACCAGCTCGGGCGCGAGATTTCGCAGGGGGATAATGTTGTCGAAGTGCATGGGTCCATGCCCAGGGGCCAGCCTCAGAGGCAGGTCAAATTCCAGGTCAGCGTTCCTCCCGGCCAGCGCGTTCCGGCCGGCCAGTATGTCGGGCACCTGGCCGTATCGCTGTTCGACAGCCGGGATGGCGGACAGGAACTGGTGACCCGGCAGACGGTGGATGTTGTGACCCAGGTTGCGCCGAGCGTGGTGGCATCCTTTGGCAGCGATGCGCAGGCCGGGATCAAATCCATGGATGTGGGTTTCGGGACCCTGATGAAAGGACAGGAAAAGTCTCTGGAGTTTTCCGTCGCCGCGAACACGCCCTATTCCATCGACCTGTTGTCGGAGAATGCCGGACAGTTGCGGCACGAATTCACCTCTAACGGCATCGCCTATGATCTGCGCATCGATGGCCAACTCGTCCAGCCCGCAGCCGGAACAGAGACAACCATCCTGCAGGGGAGCACCAGTTCACAGCACAGTCTGGATTTCATGATCCGCACCGATACGGCGCTAGCCCTTGCTGGCAAGTATTCCGACCGGCTCACGCTGATCATCGCCGCCGACTAGATCAGCCTTGAGGCACGTCAGGCCACCTTGTCCGCGGACGAGGCCATGCGCCCCCGCGTAACGCGGTTGCGGCCATTGGCCTTGGATTCGTAAAGGGCTGCGTCCGCCGTCGTGACCAGCCGCGTATCCGGGCAGATGTCCGGCGATGTCGACACCCCGAAAGAGGCCGTGACCCCGTCAATCACGATGCCATCATGATGAAAACGATGCGCGGCGATATCGCTGCGAATGGCCTCTGCGCGCAGCAGCGCATCCTCGGTTTCCACACCGGGCAGCAGGATGACGAACTCCTCACCCCCATAGCGGAAAGCCAGCCCGTCCTCGCGCGTGTGCGACTGCAGGATCCTGGCGATCTCCCGGAGCACGTCATCGCCCTTGTCATGGCCATAGGTGTCATTGAGCATTTTGAAATGGTCGACATCCATCATGATGCAGCTGACCCGGCGGTCCGTATGCTGTGAATCGCCCAGCAATGCGCCCAGGCGCTGCTCCAACTGGCGCCGGTTGGCAAGGCCCGTCAGGGAATCCGCCATTGCCTGTTCCTGCAATTCTTCCCGAAGGCCCATATTGGCGAGGGACAGCGAGATGTTCTCGGCCAGCATGACTATATAGTGCTCATGGGCCTGATAGGCCGGGCCATCCGGCATCTCGCAATAAACCAGCCCAATGACTTCCCTTTGCGCCGTGAGAGGGACGCAGACGGAAGAGACGGCGTTTGCACGCTCCCTCCCACTCTCTGGCCCGCCCTCAGCAGACCGCAAATGCTCACAGGGCATGTCGGGTTGATCTGCCCCATGCTGGTGCAAGGTGCCCCGGCGCAGGGCCCAGCAATCCATCGGCCCGAAGCGTGCGGCGGAATCGGCAGGCGCCAGCCATTCGCTAGCCTGCCGCATGATGTTGTCGGTCTTCTCGAACAGATAGAGCCGGCCGGGGCATCCCGGCAGGATGGCCGGCAGGAACAGACGGACCACATCGGCCACTTCATCCTTGCTCTCGCAGGCCTGCATGCGGTGGGTCATGCGGGACAAGACCGTCTTGAGCTTCAGGTCGCGCTCCAACTTTTCTTCAAGGCGGCGACGTTCCAGCCCGTTCTCCCGGAATATCCGCACGGCCTTCGCCATGTCGCCGATCTCGTCCCTGTTATGGAAATTCGACAGGTCGACATCATAGTCCTGATCGGCAAGCCGCGTGACGACATCACTCAGTCGGCTGACTGGCCGCAGGATACGGCGCTTCAGCACGAAATAGAGGACGCCCAGAAACATGAGGGCCGTCAGCCCCAGCACAATTTCGGAAATGGTTTTCCATATCCGCGAGGCGCGTATGGCCTGCTCGATCTCGGTGGCGGTCCGCTGGTCCAGCAGGGCCTGGAAACGCAGCACGTCACTGTTGATGAGATCGAGTTCCGCTTCGTAATGATCGCTGAAGAGGATGTCGCGCGCCGTCTCGGCGTCTCCGCTCTGGAACGCTTTGATCGCCTGGCGCTGGTCATTGGTCAGGCGATTGGCCTGGTCGATGGCCTCCGTCAGGGTCGCGAGCTCGACCTCCGTGGCGCCGGCATCCTCCATGTGCTGCAGGCGGTCTTCGGTGTCCTGCAGGGCAGCGGCCACAACGCCGTAATCCTCCAGATATTCTTCATTGCCTGTGATGACATATTCCCGCGCCTTGTCGGTCATGTGGAAAATCTCGACATCGAGTTCGAAGGAGGCCTTGTCGAACGCGTAGCGATTGGCAACGGCGGCCCGTTCCTCATCCAGCGCGGCGGACGCCATCAACATGGTCGCCCCCGTAATCATGGAGAGCACGACGGTTGTCACATAGGCGGTATGGGTAATGGTAGATAAACGCATCCCGGCAGCATGACCGAACATGGTTAAGACCCCAGCCCCGCCCTGCTGAGCAATTCGAGCGCTCCCGAAAAGCTTCTGTTTACCAGTTCGGCAATGAGCTTTTCATGCCCTGTTGAGTTACGCATGTCTCATCAGGTGTTGAAGCGCTTTTCGATCAAGAGCAATTTGCCCGAGTCGTCTTCAAATGAGAGCGCCTTCGTCCAGGCAGGACAAAGGCGCCGTCACATATATCGACTTGAGTGTAGGCCGACCTGATCCGTAAACTGACGGAAGGCATGACCGGACGTTCAACTACTTGCCCGTGGCATAGACGGAATTCGCCCAAGTGCCGCCGCACATCTGGGTCTTGTCGCCTGTGCACGCCATATCGCAATTATCGGCCTTGCCGTACTTGCCATAATCATTGTCACACATACACGATATGCCATATTGGACGGAAGCGTACTTGTACCCTTTATCGCTGCAGGTCTTCTGGCACGCTTCAGGTGTTGTACTTGTATTGCTGTCGACCCTGAAACCACTCAGGTCACGATCATTCTCGTCTCTGTAACAGCCCAGGAACGCTGTCTGGACGTTCGATTTCGATGCGCTGGTTCCACACGCGCGGTCCGTACCCTCTTGATGCTTGAACAAGCTGCAGAATGTCTGGTCATCCTCGGCAAAGACCATGCCTTTCATCCACTGATTATCGCCGTCAAGCGTTTCAATGAATCCCAGCATCACGTTGGGCTGGCTCAGAGTTGCCGAGCTTCCAATATCACGAAGGACCTTGTTGATTTCAGCTGGCTCCAGCATGACGAGCTTGCTCATCGTGATCGTATTGTACAGGGCAGGTACATTTTGCGGATCTACATAGCCCCCGCTGTTGAGTCGAAGAACATTCCGATCGAAATCCGCACGACTTATGCGTTCACCCTTGGAGCCTTGTGTCATGACGCTGTCAAAATACTGCTCAGGGCTGCTCAGATAGCTTTCCAGCTCTTCCAAACTCATCCCCATGGCTTCTTCCACAAGTGTACTGAGAAGCTCCTTCTTCAGATCGTCAATCTGATCGAGTAGAAAATCCGGGGTGATGGCATCCACGACATCGCTCGCGGCATTGGTCACGATCCCGACCGCATCAGGCGCCCCCGCCATGGATGTTATGCTGACAGTCGCATATTTCTGCGCGACCTTCTTAGCTTCCTTGATGTCAGCCTTTCGCTCCTTGTTGAAAAATAATGCCAGTGCGATGTCATGGCTGACTCTCGGCAATTTCTTCAGCCCGTTGTCGATGTCATCTCGCCAATATTCCATATAGGTTGTTCTCGGACCATTCGCGACCATGTAAGCGTTCAGCTTCGCTGTGTCGTAACAACTCGGGTCGAAATACGAACAGGAATCGGCTTTCTTCTGCAGCCGCGCCTTTTCGGCGTAATACCCGTCAATCTCAGCTTGCAGATCATTCCGCAAATAGGAAAAAATATGAGGTATGGAGAAGTCTCCACCCTTCGCATTAGCCGGGAATATCGTGTTCCCCAGAACAGTATCCCGACGCGCGTCCACGAGGTTCTCATAGATGAAGTTTTCTACTCCATCGATCTTGGCGTTGAAAAAGTCTCCCCCCATTCGTGAAGGATCGAGCTTCTTGTCAACATAACCTTCGAGGACAACATGCTTGATCGCGTTCTCAGGCCCTGATGGCGGCAAAACTTCGAAGGGTCCGCCGCTATAATTATTCACGAATGTATGACCGAACATGTCGCCTGCCGCATGGGTAAGGTAGCCTAGAGAGAAGGCTTTGACTTCAGGGCCTGGATCGATCTTCCTTTCGATTGTCTGGCCGAAGAATGAGGATTTGACTATTCGCGTTTGCGAATTGTCCCAGATGTTTTTCAGCCACTTGTTGGTCTCTTGCGGATGGATCGCTTGCTGGCCAGTCAAAATGTCCGGATAGGCATCGGGCCCCAATATCCCCGCGCGGTATTAAGGGCGATTTTTGCGAAGAATCTCTACAAGCTCGGGGGAGACTTTATACGGCCCGAGCGTACGCACCTTTTCGCCCGTATCCGGATCAAGGAGATCGAAGGTCACCTGGCCGTCGTCAACAACATCTTCATAGGCATAGTCGGCAAGATAAACATGAGTGGTCGGTTTCCAGGCATGCGCAGTCTGCGAAACGCCAAGCGCCACAAATAATGATAAAGTAGTCAGCCCCCCCTTTAGTCCTTTTTTGAAATTTTTATTTTTGTGTATAAAATTTCTCATTAAACCCCCAAATGTAGATTAAGATGGTGGCAGCGTGACTGGACCCCAACTTAATTTCAAGCAAATAAAATGGGGGTTTCGACAGTTTCTCTGAGATCTCAACTTTTCGTCGAATTGGGGCGCATCCCGTCAGAGGATTCCAGACATATAGCTGTCTATCAGTCAGCAATCTGACATTTGAAAGACTGGTGCATCCTGAATTCGCTCAGGTCGACGGGCTGTGCGGGCTGCAATCGCGCTTGTCTCATGGCCCTTGTTTCGGTCTTCTCTAGCTCAAACATGACCATCTGTTCACGTCCGGTATGAATATTCGACTGCCTGAGGTTTTCAGGCGATGGTGACAACGCTGACACTCACAGGGACCCTTAAACGCCGCGACCTGGTTTTCGAGATCATGAATTTGCCTGAACGGTCCCGCAGGTCTGCATGAGCACATGACCCGCCCCAGGGACCGCCTGCCTTGTATGTCTTCGACCAGACCCGACGATACCAGCGCCCTATTCGGGAGGAATAAAGTTCCTGAAAACAATCCCGATACGCTCACCTTGAATTTGAGGGGCAACGTGCAATCCGGAGCATAAGAAAAATCAAAGCCCAAAGTTTGGCTTCCTGGCGCCAGAAGAGGCATCGAATGCATACTTCAACACATTGTTATATTGGAAATTTAAATTTTCCAGATTTATAAATACCCCCAATGATACCCCCAAATGAATTTTCTTAGTCTAGGTCACACTCCTTTGATTGCGTCATCGATGACGGCGAAATTTCTATCCGTAGGTATGACAAAGAGGCACTTTCCGGCGCTTGCATCGGCCCATAGCTCGCCAATTCTAAGCTTGTCGCGGGATTCTGCCATGAGGTGCGCGCCCTTGTATTCGACGGCCATGACTCGACCATCCGTTAAAAGGGCTACAAAGTCGGGGTAGAACTTGCCGCTCGGCAATTGCAACCAAAACGCATTTGGCTTGCGATCCACGTTGCGCACCCAATACCGAACGTCTTTGTGATTATCGAGATATTGAGCACACTGGAACTCTTCGCCCGTCTCGTTGAGGTCGCCAATTTCCTGGAAATAGTGCTTCTGGAACTTATGCCCGCCGCGATAGGGCTGGTTATAGGCATAATTCTGCGCATCAAATACGATTGCCTTGTCTGCTGCGGTTTCGAACTTCTGGGCATCAGCTGCAAATAGGGCGTCATAACTCCCGGCCTCGCGTTCCTTGCGCAGCTTATCGATCTCTTCCTTCAGCGCGCGCCGAAGCTCGGCGCGGTAGCGTGCCAATTCATCCAGCGCATAATTCTTGCGCCGCATCAGCCCTTCGAGGGCGTTACTGATGAACACCTTGGCGGCGGGTTTGGTTACGTCAGGGTGCGGTATCCCCCGATCAATCCAGTTCACGAGGCGCGGCAATGTCCACGCGGGCTCGTGCACCAGCATGGAAAGCTGTTCCTGAACGTCGCCGACAAACGCAACGGTCATCCGGCCTTCATTGCTTGTGTCGATCAATCCAACGGTTGAGGCGTCCTTGATCCTGTAACGATCAACGAAGTTTGCCGGGTCGCAGTCGGCGAGGTTCCAGGGCAGGTCCAGGAAATGGTCTCGGCTCAAAAGCTCCAGCTCGTCTTGGCGATAAATGCACAGTTGCGGCACAATGAAAGGCAGCTTGTCACCTTGGATAAGTTCGCTCGCCTGTATGCGGTTACTGCGAATAAACAGGCTCTCAACGGCCTTCTCTGCGCCGGGCACCTTGTTGAAGGTCATCAGCATGGTGTTGCGCTGATCTCTGGAGACAACGCCAGTGACCTTCAATTTTCGGCTTTCGGGATCAAACTCCACCTTGTTCCTTATGGATGGCGGCAGCTTCTGGATAGCGTTTATCACGTCGGCGGGCTTGGAGTCGGGCGTATCTGGAATTGCATCTGACTCGTGCTGATAGTCGCCGCGTTCCTCCGAGAATTGGAAACCGCTGTGCGCCTTCACCAGCTCTTCAGCTTCCAGTCGGTCAAACCCTGCGCCGACGACAAGCCCGTCTTTCAGGTTGCCCGCCGTGTCATTGAAGTTTTTTGACGCCACAAATGCATAGGCGCGGTTCAACGTATCGCGGGTCTTGCGCCGCGCCTGTGGCATTCTCAGAACGCGGCCAAGGATCTGCTCAACCGCAGTTGCTGATTTCAGTTCGCCGACAGAACAAAGCACGTAAGCGAACGGACAATCCCAGCCCTCGCGTAGCGCCTGAATTGTAATGACGTAGCGCACATCGCAAGACGGGTCAGCCACATCGTCCAGACTATCCAGTTCCTTGTAACCGCCGCCATGCAACGCAATTTGTTCGCGTGGAATACGCATCGTCTCAGTCAGGTATTCTGTAACCTTGTCGATGGTCAGGCGGTCAGGATCGGTCTTCGATTGCGATTGTGCCTGAAACAGAATGATAGGTCGGATATACTCGCCAGTCTCGGCTTGCTCTTCCTTTGCCTCATTTTCCAGCGCTTCACGGCAATCATAGGCCTGCCCAATGACCTTTTTCCAATCGGCATCCGTTTGCAGACGGATTGGCAGCTTAATCATTTCCGCTGCTTTAAGCTCCGCCGCCGATACGTGATACAGCACGTTGGATGGATAAAGATTCTTGGCCGGGTCGATCTTGGCCTGCGGAGTCGCCGTCATTTCCAAGATGAGTGATGGATCAAAACGGCTTAACGTATCAAACGAAAGTGCAGTCTGGTTGTTGTGCGCTTCGTCAACGATGATCATGGGGCGGTGCAGTTTCAGTACGTTGGCGAGTGAGGCAACCGGGCGGTGTGTTCCGTCCACTTTTTCCAGTCTGGCGATCTGCTCTTCATTCAAGCCGCTGAAGTGATCCATCAGCGCGCCTGCATCCTGATACACTTTGCGGCCATCGGTTTCTTCGACGCGGAAGGCTTGCAGGGTGGAAACAATGATACAGGCCCCGCCACTGGCATCGGGCCGGGACAGGGAGAGGGCTTCCTCTACCGTGAGCACTGTCAGGTTTCGGCCAAAATCGGCGGCAAGTGCGGCGCGGTAGGGATGATCCAGATCGCGCAATGCATCCAGGGTTTGATTCAGGATGGCTTTTGAGGGCACCAGCCAAAGCACCATAGGGCTATCTGTATGAAGATAGGCTTTTGCCGCAACACCAATTGAGTGCGCCGCCACGATGGTCTTCCCGCCCCCCGTGGGAATACGGATGCACACATAGGGTGCGTCTTCATTCAGAAAGGGCGCTGGCGTGTAGAGCATGTTCGCGGCGCTTATGAAGGCCGTGCGTGCACCCATCGTGGGTACGTCGCTCAAATAGCCCTGCAAGGCGTCCAGCGCGTCTTGTTGATAGCTGCGCAGCTCGAAGTTTACCGCCGCCATGCGCTATACTCCGTCAATCTGGTAGGGAATTTGTTTGAATACAGCTCCGGCGCTCTTCAGACGGTCCTTGGATACTGTGCACCCTTCAGCATAGATCACGCGCTGGCCTTCAAAAGGCTCCGGCGGCGCGGGTAGAGCATCAAGCCTGTCAGGCGTCAGCACATTGCCCGCCGCCTCGCGTGGTGTCTCGGCATGGGCCGCGTCGAACAGTAGATAAACAGCGCGATCCTGAAATACACCCAGAAACTCGCCTTTGGCCTTTTGCGGTATCGGTACGCCGGTTTCAGAAAAGAAGATGTGCGCGGCGAGGTCCGGAAAGGTCACTTCGGCAGCCACATCGCCGAACTCGTCAAACAACGGCATGCCAAGGCGGCAAAAGCGGAAGCCGCCCCCAAGGCCTTCCACGGACTTTGCCGCCTCGCCGCCCTTATTGTAACCTTTGATCACGCGCCGCAGACGCTCGGCCGTCACATCACGCGCAATGGCGTCTTCCATTTCCACAAGAATGAATTTGCGGTTACCGCCATCCTGTTTGTTCTGCTCAAGGACGGCGTGACCGGTGGTTCCCGATCCAGCGAAAGAGTCCAAGATCAAATCGTCTGGTGCGGTGCCGAGTGTGAGAATGCGCTGAATGAGAGAGACTGGTTTGGGCGTTGAGAACACGTCATCACCCGGGAAAATCTCTTTCAGTTGAGTGCTAGCGACTTTGTTGGATCCAGCCTCTTCGTGGTTCCACCAAGTGTTAGGAGTCAGTTCGTCCTTCATCTCCGAAAGAAACTTCTTGAGCATGGGACGGCCGGTGCCCGCTTTGCCGAAAGTGATGCGGCCGTCAGCGAGCCATTCTTCGTAGGTTTCTTGATTCATCCGCCAATAGCGATTTTTAGGTGGAAGAAATTCGCGGCCATCCGGTCCCACAATTGCAAACTGCCCAGCCGAGTAGAACTTTCCTGCGGACAAATTTTCTGCTTTCCAAGGACCTCTCGGGTCATTGTCCCAATTATCGAAAGTAGCCTTTTGCTCTTCGGTTCTTGCAAGCTTCCCCATAACAAACAAGTCACGGCTTCTCGCATAAATGAGAATGTGGTCGTGTGTGTCAGAAATGTGCTTTGCTGTCTGGTTCGATGTGTAGGACTTTTGCCAAACTACGTTGGTGATGAAGTTTGATTTGCCGAATATTTCATCTAGGGCCGCTCTGAGATAATGAACTTCATTGTCGTCTATACTTACGAAAATTGCCCCGTCGTCCCGGAGAAATTCTCTCAATAACCTCAGACGCGGATACATCATGCAAAGCCACTTGTCGTGGCGTGACAGGTCTTCCGCTTCCTTGCCGACAACATTGCCCAGCCAGGTCTTGATCTCGGGCGAGTTCACATTGTCATTGTAAATCCAGGCCTCGTTTCCGGTGTTATAGGGCGGGTCGATGTATACGCATTTCACCTTGCCAGCATAATAGGGCAGCAATGCCCGCAGGGCCTCCAGATTGTCGCCCTGCACCAGAAGGTTTCCGGCTTCGGGATCACCCGCAGAAAGCGCGCTATCACAATGGACCAGCCGGTAGGGCACCTCGCGGTGATGATTCACAACCGCCTGCTTCCCGATCCAGTCCAGTGTCGGCATCTGCGCCCCTCATGATTCGATTTCCGGTTTCCGTAGTGCCGCAAAGGCTGGCGGGTCGCAACGCCTCCGGATTCCAAATTTACAGGCTAGGATTTAAGGCGGCGCACCTGTTCCTCCATCCAGGCAACCATCTCAGGCGGAAAACTTGCGGTTTCTTCGTCAGTGAAAACTCGTTCTTCGGTCGCAGCGAGCCGGTCCATGATCTCTGATGTTCGCCAATCTGTGACCTTTCCATAGCTGTTCAGGCTGGTGGCGAGGTCTTCATGACCCAGATTCTGGCTCCAGGCTTTCAGGGCTTCCGGGTCCAGTTGCTTCCGAAAGGCGAGTTGCATCAGCGTTTTGCGGACGCTATGCGGGTTGGCATACGGCAAGCCTGCTGCTTCGAAGCGCTCGCGGAAGATGCGGCGGATTCCAGCCGCGTCGCTCCAGTAATAGCGAGTCAGGCCGATGGGCGCGAATACCCCCTCCTCATTCAGCCCCGTTTGAGTCTTCGGAAAGATCGGGTCGGTGTCCGCAAACAACAATTCGTTGCGAAGGAAACCCACCCACTCGACAACAATCTCTTCCGCGTCGCCGCCGACGGGGAAGAAATACGTGGTCATCGTCTTGGCGTTCTTGGTCTTCACCTGGCGTGCATCCTGGAACACTTCGCGGCGCTCGGGACTCACCTTGCCCAGAGGCAGGGACGCAATCGCCGCGTCGCGCATGCCGGTCAAAAAGGTGAAGGCGATCACGGCGCGGTCGCGTTTCTGGATCGCGGTTTCGTGTGGCGCAGCGGCGATGACATGATGGATCTGCTCAACGCTCGGCACATTCTGTTTCCGCTCGGCGGTAGCAATCCTCCGGTCATTGGCTGTCACGTTGAAATACTCGCAATCTGAATGACTGATGCGACTCTTGTAGCCTTGCTGATCTGCCAACCATTTGAAGAATGACTTCACCGCCATAAGCCGCGAGCGGATCGTGGACTTGGCGAGTGGCTGGCCGGTGCGCGCATTGATCGCCGCCTTGAGGTCTCGCTGGAACTTCTGTGGCTGTTCAATGTGAAAGGCGGCGAAGTCCTTGCCATTCGTCGATTTCTCGAATGCGGAAATGGCGGCGGCAACTTGATCCGCTGTGGCGGGCGTCATGCCCTTCGCGGTTTCGAGCCATTGCAGGTATTTGCGCTTTATACGGGCGTTCTTTGCTTGTGCCTTTTTCATCTTTCAAACCTCCGTCTTGCAGTGATCATTCACGCAGGGCTGATTGGTCTCACCTAGGTGTTTGAAGCGGTTCGTCCCCGACAGGCTGACAAGGGCGGATAGACGCGGAACCTGTTGCCAGCTGACGCGCTTGTGCATGACGGTCGTGCATGTCTCGCACAGCATACGCACCATCGCTGTTCTGCCTTTTGTCGTGATCAACTCAGCTTCGGAAAACGCGGCACGCTTCGGCGCGCGACATTTCATGCAGTAACACTGATCGAGACGGAGTTTTTGCTTACGTGAGCGCCGCTTTCGAATGTAGACTGACAGGTCGCCACCCAGGATCAGCATGGGCTTGCAATTGTCGATCACTGGCAGGTCGCCCGAGGCGATCCATCGCCGCACAGTCACCTTCGCCACCCCCAGCGCGCGCGCCGCCTCATCTACTGAATAACTGCGATGGATACGGATTGCGCGCCACTTGAGCCTACGCGCCATTTTCGATCAGCTCGCGTATGTCTTCCACACGCCAGACCGTGACACGCGCGCCCAGCTTGAGCGGCTTGGGAAACCTTCCGTCTTTCACGCCCGCCCACCAGGTCGATTTGCTAACAGGTATTGGACCGGCTGGAGCCAAGATTTGGTTGATACGCATGAACCCGGTATCGGGTAGTGCAGTCTGCTTTGACATAGTTCGTCTCCGTCGTTTTGGAGACGAAAGCATCCGATTGAAGCCAGTACGAAAATAGGTGGGGAAGTTCTAAAAAGGTTTCCATAGATTTCAGCGAAACCTCATGGCGTTAGTGCAAAAACCTCATAGAGGTTTCTATGACAACAACTGTAACACCTTGTTAAAACGGAATTTCATCATCAAGGTCTTGATCGAAATTATCCGCCGCATCTGCCTTGGGCGCGCCCCCCTTGGTTGCCCAATTGGCGATTGTCGCCAGAGATTCTATTACAGATTCTTTTGGTTTCCCATCATCATCAGTCAAACCATACTCAGCAGCATGCAACCTCAGCCACTTTGCTAGCTTCTGTTTTGCCGTTCCGGGTGCGGTTGATTTCTCATCGAATGACTCCCAAGCCTCCACTGCGGCCGCTAACTTTGCAGCGTATCGTGGATGGTTTGCATCCTTCAGACCGTGGTGTTGAGGATCGTCAGAGAAGAAATATCCCCTCGAAAATCCGCGCGATCTAAGCCAGCCGATCAGGCTTTCCACTTCAACAAAGGAACGCTCTAGATCATATCGAGTTTCGTCGATTGAATGATTGCCGTTGAAATCGGTATGTTCGGGGTGAGTGAGACGGCCCTTAAGCGACCTGTTTTTCAAGCCAGCCAATATTCCGGCTTTAACTGCCCTATACCCAACTGGCTGATTGGCCTCGATGTTGTTTTCCACATCGGCAGCAACGCCTTGCGGCTCGATACCGAGAATCAGAAGTGTGGCCTCAATTACACTCAGCGTATCAGCCAGCCGCCACCAAGGCGAAATGTCATAGTCCCAGTCCGTAGCGACTCTCCGAAAAGCACTAATCTAAATAGCTCCATTAGAAGTCACCGATTCGTCTTCGGTTGGCAATTTAGACGCGCCAACTTCGGCGAGAATGCAATCGACCGGTTCTAATGGCTTTCTTTTAGGATCTGCAGGATCTCGTCCGCCCACCAGTTTGCCATGCGAACACGTTCCTGCCAATAAGTCGCGCGGTGATAGGCCCGCCTGACCTGATCGGCTCCAACATGGGCAAGTTCGGCTTCGATGGCGTCCTTGTCCCATAGTCCGCATTCATTCAGCAGAGTGGACGCGCTGGCTCGGAAGCCGTGAGACGTGTGTTGATCCTTCTCAAAACCCATGCGCCGCAAAGCCTGATTGAGGGTGTTTTCACTGATTGGCTTGTCGCGGGCGATGGAAGACGGAAAGACGCGATAGTTGCTTCCGGTTTCGCGCCGAAGATCCTGCAATATCTGAATAGCCATCGGCGCGAGGTGTTTGACGTGTTCGCGGCGCATCTTGGTACGGCTGGCTGGAATGGTCCAGGTTGCCGCCTCTAGATCGAACTCGTCCCAGAGCGCCAGACGCAATTCACCTGGCCGTGTATAGAGTAAGGCCATCAGCTTCAGCGCCGCGCGTGTAGAGGGTGCCCCACCTTCATAATCCCAAACCGCCTGCACCACTTCTGCAAACTCGTCTCGGGTTGTCGCCGCCGCCATGTGTGTGACCTTCGGCGCGATCAGCGCGCCGCGTAGTGCGTACGTTGGGTCATCGTCGGCGCGGGCGGTGGCAACCGCGTAACGGCAAACCTGACCAATGGTTGAGCGTAGCCTTTTGGCGCTCTCATAATTGCCCAGCGCCTCAACCTTTCGAAGCGTCGCAAGTACGGTAGCAGGCTTTAGCTGTGTGATTGGGAGGTCACCAAAATCAGCAATCGCCTTGTCCAAGAGCCATTGCTTTTTCTTCAGGGTGGTATCGGCCTTTCCTTCCTTTCGCAGTTTTTCCATCACCTCGGTGGCGATGTTTGCGAAAGTGTGTTCGTTCAGCGCGGCGTCTTCTTCACGTGCCGCCTTGGCTCTCTCGGCTGGATCGATCCCTTCAGCCAGCAAAGACTTGGCATCACTTCGCCTCTCGCGCGCGCGCGCCAGACTGGTATCTGGATAGGCCCCGAAAGCCAGCACCTTCTCCTTGCCATCGAACCGATATTTGAGCCGCCAAAGCGTGGATCCATTCGGAGTCACAAGCACATACAGGCCGCCGCTATCCGATACCTTGTATTGTTTGGCTCTCGGTTTGAGTTGGCGAAGTTGTATATCTGTCAGGGGCATGGCAATTTTGGGGGTATCGATCAGGCAGGATGGGGGCCGAAAATACCACCATACCCCCTATTCTACCCCCAATAAAGCCGGATGCGAACGCATACCCCCGCACTTAATCGGACAATAAAATCGCCGATTATGGTAAAATATCTATATTTTTCAAGGATTTTTGGAGTTTTTCGGACTGTCTCGGAGAAGCCACTGGTGCCCAGAAGAGGACTCGAACCTCCACTCCCTTGCGAGAACTACGACCTGAACGTAGCGCGTCTACCAATTCCGCCATCTGGGCACGGGGTAGGAAGGCAGCGATGTATAGGCTGATCTCCGGCCCGTCAACGGTAAAACTGCCCAATTTGAGCGCCGAACTGCGCGTTCTGCGGCCCCTCCCCGGAGAGAGACGCGCTGGCCTTTCTGCCAGCCCCACTGAGCCCATGTGGAGGCGACGTGCCAGCCAGTATTATGGCTTCAGGGTGGAGTCTGACAGACCGGGCGGAAACGCCGGTAACAAACACCCAAACGGGCATGAATCTGTTGGAATTGCTGGGGAGTTCGGTTGGAGCGGGTAGACGGAATCGAACCGACATACACAGCTTGGAAGGCTGGTGCATTACCATTATGCTATACCCGCCCGATCAGGGCTTCCGAAAGCACCTTACACCATCTGGTGCGGGTGGTGGAGGGGACAGGATTCGAACCTGTGTACGCTATGCGGGCAGATTTACAGTCTGCTGCCTTTAACCACTCGGCCACCCCTCCACGGGACCCGCGACCACACGCCGTTTGACGCCGTCGCAGCAGCGCTTCACATAGGCGCCGAAGCACCGCCGATCCACACCGGAAGCGGCCTTATAAGGAAACCCGAAATGGCGCGCAACCATTCTAAACCGCGAAAAGCACACGCCGGCGCAGATAATCCCCGCCGGGGCCCTGCCAGACCGCCGCGCCGCAGCGGCAAGGCGCGTGATGCAGGCGGCGCCGAGGGCGGCCCGCTCTGGATCTGGGGCACGCACGCCGTGATCGCTGCACTGGCCAATCCCGCGCGCACCTGTCACGAATTGCTGGCGACCGAAAACGCGGCCCAGCGCCTGCCTGCAACCGGGCCGATTGCGCCGGTCCTGGTGACGGCCAAGGACATTGACGCCCGCCTGCCCGAGGGCGCAGTGCACCAGGGCATCGCCGTGAAAGTGGACCCGCTGGAGCCGGTCGCGCTGGAAGACCTGATCGATGCCGGGATCAGCCATATTGCCGTGCTGGACCAGGTCTCAGACCCGCATAATCTGGGCGCCGTCTATCGCTCTGCTGCGGCTTTCGGCTTTGGCGGGCTGGTGCTGCAGACGCGCAACGCGCCAAACGTCACCGGGGTCGCCGCGAAGGCGGCTGTCGGTGCCATTGAGGTGGTGCGGGAGGCCCGCGTTGTCAATATTGCCCGCGCGCTGGAGCAGCTCGGCGAGGCCGGCTACCACACGGTGGGCCTGGCGGGAGAAGGCAAACGCCTGATCGCGGACGCCGTGGACGGGACGCAGAAACTCGCCATCGTGCTGGGCGCCGAAGGCCCGGGCATCCGCCCTGCCGTGGCCAAGGCGTGCGCCGAACTCGCGCGGATTCCGATTGCCCCGGAAATGGAGAGTTTGAACGTCTCCAACGCAGCCGCCGTGGCCTTTTATGAAAGCAGTCGGAAACGTTTCCCCCTGTCATAAAGCTCTGCTAGTGATTAACCACGCTGTGGGGAAAAACTGACGGAGTGCGTACCGCCATGCTGAGACTGCTGTCCATTGTCCTTCTTCTCTGCGGCCTTGTGGCTGCAGGCTATGCCGGGTCTGTCATGCTCGACACCTATGCGCCGCGCGACGAGGTCGTCGAATCGGCATCCCCTCAGGAAATGGCCACCGAGGAGGCCTTTGAAGAGGCCGCCATGCCGCCCGCAGCGGAAGAAGAGTTCACCGAGCTTGAGCCCCTGCCGAGCGAAGACATGATGATGGAGGCGCCCGCCGAAGCTCCGATGTCCGGCCCAACGCGCAGCATGCGGGCCGATATTCCGGGCGATGTGTTCCCGGAATCGGCTGAGGCCGCGCCGGGCTTTGACGCGCCGCCCCCCGTGATGGCCCGGTCGGCGAACGTCACGCCGCAAGCCAATGAATCCTTTGTCGAAACGCTGAAGAGCGTGCCGGTGGCGCATGAGACGCCGAGTTCCGCCGAGTACAAGCGCGCCTTCGATGTGACCCTCGCCATCGACTCCACAGGCGATGATACGGCCGCCGATGCCCTGCCCGGCCGCGGCAATGTGATCGAAGGCGAAGCGCTGGTGTCGGACCGTGTTGAAGCGCGTCTCAGCGGCGCGAATTTCGAGATCGTGCCCATGTCCCCGGACGTGCAGGCCCTGTCGCCCCTTACGGAAAATGTCTGGCGCTGGTCGGTGCTGCCGCTGTCGGCGGGCAGCCATGACCTCGTGTTTGAAATCTATGCCATCGACGAGGATGCGGTGGTGCCGCTGCGCACCTTCCGCGACACGGTGACGGTGCAGGTATCGGGCATCAATCGCGCCATCGCCTTTGCCGACCAAGCCAATCCGCTGTTTGTCCTGCTGGGCGGGCTCGGCTCGGCGATTGCCGGCCTGATCGGGGTGGTCCGGTTTTTCGGACGCAGATAGGCGTCTCGCGCCGCGCGGAGCGGATTTATTTCCAGTCACCGGCGGCATGGCTTTGACTTTACGTCAATTTCCGTCTTTCTGGCGGCATGACAACGATATCATCCCCCACGACCCTCGAGACCGCCCAATCCTTCCTGCGTGAGCAGGCCGCCCGGATTCAGATCGACCCGCTGACCAATTCGGTGTTCGCGCTGGCGCAGACCCTGTTCCGCGATCTGGAGGTCGGAAACGCCAAACTGTCGGACCTGTCCAAGCTGGCCGATGAAGTTCACCTCGACCTGATCGAGGAGCGCGCTGACCGGTTCCGCGCCCAACATGCCGGCGGCAAGGCCAAGACGGCCTGGGCCAGCCTGACCGAAGACCTGGAAACGCTCGCGGCGCAGGGGTTCGAGGCCTTCAAGGCCCGAATCGAGCAGGCAACCGGCGGCATCGTGTTCACCGGCCATCCGACCTTTGCGCTGTCGCAGGATCTGCGCACGGCGCTGGCCGATCATGTGGTCAGCGCGACCAAGACCAGCCGCAACATGCTGATGCGCCAGATCCGCGCCGATTCCCGGCCGTGGAACCAGGCGATCAGCCTGAAGGGCGAGCATGACGAGGTGCAGGGCGCGATTGCCCATGCGGCCAATGCGCAACTGGCCTATGCCAACGTATTGATTTCCGTTGCCCGCAAGGCGTTCCCCGATGACTGGCGGTCGCTGAAAATCTTCGTGCCGACGCTGGCCTGCTGGGTAGGGTATGACCTTGATGGGCGGGCCGACATTCATTGGTCGCAATCCCTGACCTTTCGCCTGACCGAGAAAGCCGTCCAGCTCGGCCGCTATGCGCAGCAGCTGGAATCGATCAGCGGCAGCCAGAAGATCGGCCCGCTCGCCAAACTGACCCAGCGCCTGAAAACGGCGTCCGACGACACGGCGCGGCACGCCGCCCTGTTCGCCGCCGACCTGACCGATCCGAACAATCTCGTGCCGGCAGCAAATGCGCTGACCGAGCATACCACGCGGACCGTGCTGGACGCGTCAGAAATCATCGACGTGCTGGACGGGGTGATCCCGACCGCAGAAGACAGTCTCGCCGCGGAACTGATGGCGATCCGCGCTCAGGTCGAGGCGCTGCAACTGGGCACGGCGCGCATCCATCTCCGGGTCAACGCCGCGCAGGTGCGCACGGTGATCAATCGCGACCTGGGCCTCCAGACCGAAGACCGGGAGCTGGGCCGTGTCGCGCTCGCCGAACTGGCGCAAAAGGCGCGCAAGTCAAAACCCGTCCAGGTGAATTTTGCGGACCTGTTCCTGGAACAGTCCACGGCGCGGCGCCAGTTCATGATGTGCGCGCAGATCCTGAAACATATCGATTCCGGGTCGGTCATCCGCTTCCTGATCGCCGAGAGCGAGAACCCCGCCACCGTGATGGGCGCGCTCTACCTCGCCCGCCAATATGGCGTGGACGACAAGCTGGACATCTCGCCCCTGTTCGAGACACCGGAAGCGCTGGAGACCGGGGGCCGCTTTATCGAGCGCCTGCTGGAGGAGCCGGAATTCCTCGCCTATGTGAAACAGCGCGGCTACCTCTCCATCCAGCTCGGATTCTCCGACGCCGGACGGTTTATCGGGCAGGTCGCTGCCGACATGGCCATCGAGCGCATTCACAATCTGATCGCCCGCGCGCTGGCCGCAAAGGACGCGGATGTCGATCTGCTGATCTTCAACACGCATGGCGAAAGCATGGGGCGCGGCGCATGGCCGGGCACTTTCGAGCAGCGCTTTGACCATTTGCTGACGCCGTGGACCCGCGGCGGGGCCCGCGCGCGCGGCCTGCAGCTGCGCCATGAGGTCAGCTTCCAGGGCGGCGACGGCTTTCTGCACTTTGCCAATCCGGCGCTGGCCGAAACCACGATGGCGGCCTGGTGCAGCCATACGCTGTCTGACCCGGCCGACCGGACGAAGGATCCCTTCTATACGCGCACAGACCTTGTCTGGGATTTCTACCGGTCGCTCCGCGCCTGGCAGGAACGCCTGTTCGTGAACGCAGACTATGGCCGCCTGCTCGGCGCCTTCTCCAGCGGGCTCACCGTCAAGGCAGGCTCGCGTCCGAAACGCCGCGCTGCCGGGCCGGTCGGCCCGCGCTCCCTGCGCGCGATCTCCCACAATGCGACGCTGCAACAGCTCAGCATGCCGGTGAACGTCGCCGCCGGGATCGGCTCGTCGCTACAGCGTGAAATGGAACGTCTCGTCGACCTGATCGACGATAGCCCGCGCATGAAGGGCCTGATCCTGCTCGCCACCCGCGCACGCCTGCTGACCAGCCTGCCTGCGCTGCGCGCCTATGCCCGCGTCTATGATCCCGGCGTCTGGGTGGCGCATTCAAAACTCGCCGAGCCTGACAAGGCGAATGCCTATCGCGCGGTCTATTATGCCCTGCGCAACAATGAGACGTCCGTCTCGATGAACCAGATTGCGAACTATATATCCGTAGACCTCGGAAAGTTTGACCGCCTGCTGGCGCAGCTCCAGAATTCGCCATCCCTCGAGGAACGCCATGAAGGCCGGCTGGATTTGCATGTCCTGCATGCCGTGCGTCAGGCCCTGATCATGAAGGCATTCTCGATTGTCGGCGGCCTGCCCCGCCTGTCCGAACGCCATGACGCCAGCAGCCGCGACCTCGTGCAGATGATTGCCGAATTGCGCATCAGCGAGGCGGTTGAACTGTTGCGGGAGATCTTCCCGCATTCGCGCGATCAGGACACGCCGCTGAGAGCGCTGACCGAGACCGGGAACGATACGAAGGGTCAGGCGAGCTATGGCTATGACCGCATCCACAAGGACATCATCGGCCCGCTGGACGATATTGATCGCATCCTGCACGGGATCAGCCTGGCGGTGGCGCACGCCTATGGCGCGTTCGGATAAAGACCCCAAAATTTGGGGCTTCATTTGGCGTTCATTTTTCCTATCATACGGTTGAGCTTCGGAATCTTTCATGATTTCCGGGCCTTGGCCGGATGAACCTGTTCGGCCCCATGCTATGAGATCCGCATGGTGATACAGGGGGGGACACATGCACGAAACTGACTTCCGATTCTGGCGGCAGTCCCAAGCCCGTCCCTCTTCTCGTTTTTCTTGCTCTTTATTTGATGAAACCGAGGAATGACAGGACACAATTGATGTACATTTCGAAACGACTTGCCCGGTTGAGTGTGACCGGCGCAATGCTGGGCCTCGCCCTGAGCAGCCACCCCGCAACAGCGGAAACAAAGGACGCCGCGCCTGAAGCGCGCCTCACCCCCGTCCACACAGCCCTTCTCTATCACCAGGTCTCCGGCGAGCCTGCCCCCGTCGTCAACATGATGGCAAAGCCCTTGAACCTCCGGTTCGACAATGAATTCGAGCGGCGCAGGTTTGCGAAGGAGGCCTTCCCGGCGTTCAAGGAGTTGGCGGATGATGTGCTGAGACAGCCCGCCTATTATGCCCGCTTCAGCGTGCGGCTCGATGATTATGATTTCAACGAAGAACGCTTCCCGCTGAATGGTGTCTACAGTGGCTCAATGTACTTCTACTATGATGCCGGCAAAGCTGGCTCGGAAGGCATGGACTATGCTGTCCGTATCGTGAATACGGATGAAATAAAGTTTCTTGATGCCCCCATGGAAGAAGCCGAAGCCATGCTGAACCGCATGGGCGGCAAGATCAGCGCCGAGATGTGGATGGTGCCGGTCTCACCCGTCTCTGCCGGCTGGATCAAGCTGAAGAATGATTACTACCGGACGGTGCAGATGAAGGCGACAATGCTCAAACTGTTCGACGCGAATGGCAATCTGATCGCGGAGATCGAAAGCGAATCCGCCGGTCTGAAGAACAAGGCCAAGGCCGTAAAATCCAACCCGATCCGCGAACCGGAATTCTCCAATCCCTGGATGGCCGATGACGCGCCAACCGCCATTCTTGATCACTACAAATGGTATATTGATAAGTCTTACAAGGTGCCGAATGCCGAGTATGGCGCTGACTCTTTCCAGGATGCCATGGAATTGGGCGGGGCTGTGTCCGGCGGCTGCATGGCCAAATTCGGATATTCAGAGTGCAATCGCCTCAGCTCTGCGCGCCAGCAGATGGTCAATCGGTGCACGAATACCGTGAGCGCGAATCGCAAGTCCGAGTGCTATCAGATCCGCTACCTGCCTTACACGACCGAAGAAGCCGACTCCTATTCGAACCGGACGTCTGACTAGGCCTATTCCCAAACCAGGCATCGCGTCATGCTTGCTGAGCAGACGCGATGCCTGACGCTCCATCCCAACAGGCATGATCAGCGCCGCCGATAGGTCTGCACTTCCATGCAGACGAGGCATTTCTTCGCAACGCTGTGGCGGATGCGCAAATAGAGCAGATTGTGCTTGCGATCTATCTGCACCCGGAATTGTGACAGGAAGTCCATGCCAAGGATCATGACCGGCTCGTCCGCCATGCCGAGATAGTCGAACAGGGCCGGGTCGGACACGACCATGTTGAAGCCGGCCATGTCGACATCATCCAGTTCGAAGCGGGAGACGCGGGCGACATGCATGTCATAGTCGCCCCCAGTGACTCCGAGCAGGCGCTGGGTCTCTTCCTCATTGGTCCTGGTGCCGGCATGCGCTGCAAATGCAGAGTTCATGTAGGTAATGGTCGATCCCGTATCGATCAGGGCCAGCCCGCGCCGGCCATTGATGCTGACTTGCACGAAATAGAGACCATCCCGCTCTACGAGGGGGCGCTTGCAGAGGATCTCCCGCATCCGCCCCTCCGGACGCCGGTCATAGGCCGTGACATGACCCTTGTCGAAGTCGAAATCGACAACATCGCCCGTCAGCGCATTCATCGGCAGGACATTCCGGACGCCGCTCACGGCAATCTTGCGGTCGAGGGCAACTGGCACCCGTTCCAGTGCGATCGACCCGGCGCCAAGGCTGGGCAGGTCGATCAGGGGGAAGACTTCCGGGCCGCCAAGGCCGAGCACTTCCACGAATTTCTCTTCGCCCGGAACAATACCGATCCCGGCTGAACGGGCGGTGGCACCGCCGATCATGGGCAGGGTCGCGGCCGTGTCGATCACAGCCGTGGCCGTAATACCCTCTGCAAAGGAGAGTTCCGCGATCAGCCGATCCTCGGAATCCATCTCGAACGGAATGATTTGCTGGGTATTCGTATTCGCTGCGGCGGGAAGGGAAAGGAGCAAAAAGAGGCCGAGCAACAAGCTGGTCAGGGCAGCGTGCTGGATGAGACCGGACCGGGTGGCCCGTTGTGCTGGCAATCCTCCCATGGATGCGTCCTTTTCCCACATTATGCCACAAGCGGGCCTCTGGACAAAATGGGCTCGCCATCCACAGCGGTTATTGCAGGGCCCGGAAAACAGTTCGCCCCATACCCCGACGTCACGACTAGTCTTACGCTTACGTGCGCGTAAACTTGGGAAAAGGATAAACCCAAGGGAGATACCAAATGGCTGAGGCCTATATCATTGACGCTGTGCGTACGCCGCGAGGCATCGGCAAAGTTGGCAAGGGCTCGCTGGCCCACCTGCACCCGCAGCACCTCGGCGCGACCGTGCTCGGCGCGATCCGCGACCGCAACAATCTCGACACGGCAACGGTCGATGACGTGATCTGGGGCACCTCCAGCCAGCGCGGCGCGCAAGGTGCGGACATGGGCCGCATGGCCGCCCTTGATGCCGGGTTTGACGTGAAGGCGTCCGGCGTGACGCTCGACCGCTTCTGCGGGTCCGGCATCACCACCGTATCACTCGCTGCTGCGCAGATCATGTCCGGCATGGAAGACTGCGTCATCGCCGGCGGCTGCGAAATGATGAGCTACACGGCCGCCACGGCGGACCCGAAAGTGCCGCCCATGATGGACGCCGGAAACCTGCATTTGCGCGAACTGCACCCGCAATCCCAGCAAGGCGTGTGCGCCGATGCCATTGCGACGCTGGAAGGCATTGACCGCGAAGCCGTCGACCAGTTGGCCGTCACCAGCCAGCAGCGCGCCAAACGGGCCATGGATGAAGGCCGTTTCGACAAGTCCATCATCCCCGTCTACAACCGCGACGGCACGCTGGCGCTCGACAAGGACGAGTTCCCGCGCCCCGGCACGACGATGGAAAGCCTGTCCGGCCTGAAGACCGTGTTCAACATGTTCATGGAAGTACCGGTCGATGACCAGGGCAACACCTATGGCGCCATGGTCACGAAGAAATACCCGCAGCTGGAAGGCAAGATGACCCATGTCCACCATGCCGGTAACTCTTCCGGCGTTGTGGATGGTGCGGCCGCCATCCTCGTCACCTCAAAAGAATATGCCGACAAGAACGGCCTGAAGCCGCGCGCCCGTATCGTGGCCACGGCGAACATGGGTGACGATCCGACCCTGATGCTGAACGCCCCCGTCCCGGCCGCAAAGAAGGTGCTGGAAAAAGCCGGCCTGACCACGGACGACATCGACGTCTACGAAATCAACGAGGCGTTCTCGGTCGTGGCGGAGAAATTCATCCGCGATCTCAACCTCGACCGCGAGAAGGTGAACATCAATGGCGGCGCCATGGCGCTCGGCCATCCGATTGGCGCCACCGGCTCCATCCTGATCGGCACCGCACTGGACGAGCTTGAACGTTCCGGCGGCCGCTACGGCCTGGTCACCATGTGCGCAGCAGGCGGCATGGCCCCGGCCATCATCATTGAACGGATTTAAACTTCCTCCCAGAAGCTTACTTACAATCTGTTCAATCCTCTCCCGGTCCAGGCTTGCCTGGGCCGGGCTTTTTTTGCCCTTGGGGACTCTGCATTCATTCGGGAACACCCGGCTGGCTGGGGCGTTGCTTACACAGAAGCAACCCCAACAGGAGACTCATGCCTTATACAATCCAAGCTGAAACCAAAGACCTCACCACGATCGACGCACAGGGCGAACTGAGCCCCGACTCCATGCCGGAGGCTGTCGAGCAATTGATGGAGCAGACTGACGCGGAGGATCCGGGCAGCCTGCTGGTCCGATTGCAGCATATGGATCTGGGCACGCTCCATACGGTCGCCAGCGACTGGTCACGCAAGGCCGAATTCTTTGCGCTGCAAAAGCGTTTTGGCAAGGTGGCTGTCCTCACCGACCAACCCTGGATACGCCAATCGGCGAAGATGCAATCGGTGGCCCTGCCCGATACCGAATTGAAGGTCTATGATCTGGCCGACGAGGCAGATGCCCGTGTCTGGCTGGAAAAAGCCCCCGCCGAAACAGAGCCTGCCTAGGCTCAGGCGCCCTCTGGGCGGATCGTCTCGCCATCTTCCTTGGTGAAGCTGGCGGGCGGATTGTCCAGCAAAGCGAACACTTTTTCCGAGGGACGGCAGAGCGCCGTCCCTTTTTTCGTGACCACAATCGGCCGGTTCACGAGGACCGGATGTTTCAGCATGGCTTCGAACAGGAGCGCATCATCGACGGCGGGATCGGTCAGGCCCAGCTCTTCTGCGGGGCTTTTCGAAGTGCGCAGGGCATCGCGCGGGCTTAGGCCGGCAGCGCCGAGCAGGCCCGCCAGCAATTCCCGTGTCCAGCCGCGCTGAAGATAGGGCACCACTTCGGGCTCTTCCCCGCTGGCCCGGATGATTTCGAGCACATTGCGGGACGTGCCGCACTCGGGATTGTGATAGATGGTGACACTCATCAGGCGGCCTCCCCAGACATCGCCCTCTCCAATTGCGCCAGATGGGACGCGAGGTCCAGCCCCTGCGACGCGATCCAGGCTGGATCGTAGTAGGTATCGAGATAGCGCTCACCGCCATCGCAAATCAGGGTCGCGACGCTTCCAGCCTGTCCTGCGGCGCGCATTTCCTTCATCAGATTCAGCGCGGCCCAGACATTTGTGCCCGTGGACCCACCGCAGCGACGCCCGAGCAGGCCCTGCAGCCAATGGATCGTTGCAATGGACGCCGCATCCGGCACGCGCATCATCCGGTCGATCACATTCGGCTGGAACGAGGCCTCGACGCGGGGACGCCCGATGCCCTCGATCCGCGATTTCGTCCCGATACGGATATCCGGATCGCCGGTCTCGTAATGATCGTAGAAAACCGAGTTTTCCGGGTCCGCGACGCAGAGCGAGGTCTTTGCGGCGATGTCACAGCGATAGCGAATGAACCGCCCGATCGTGGCTGAGGTGCCGCCGGTGCCGGCGCTCATCACCACCCAGTCCGGCAGGGCATGGGCCTCCATGGCCAATTGCGAAAACAGGCTTTCGGCAATGTTGTTGTTGCCGCGCCAATCGGTAACGCGCTCGGCATAGGTGAACTGGTCCATGTAATGGCCCCCCAGTTCTGCTGTAATCCGCTGCGCTTCGGCATAGATGTCGGCTGGCGCGACGGCGCGGGTTTCGCCGCCATAGAACGCGATCTGGTCGATCTTGCTGCGCGAGACGCCCTCTTGCACAACGGCGATGAACCGCAGGCCCAAGAGGCGGGCAAAGTAGGCCTCCGACACGGCGGTGGAGCCGGACGAGCTTTCCACGATCACCGTGTCCGGACCTATCCAGCCATTGCAAAGCGCGAACAGATAGAGCGAGCGCGCAAGCCGGTGCTTCAGACTGCCGGTCGGATGCGTGGACTCGTCCTTCAGGTAAAGCGTCTGGTCCGGAAAGCCGGGCAGGTCCACCTTGATCAGATGCGTGTCGGCAGACCGGTTGAAGTCGGCATTGATGCGCTGCACGGCTTCGCGCACCCAGCGCCGCCTCTCCCAATCGAGATGTGAAATGTCCAAGTCTGCCCCCTGCTCCGGCCGATCTGGAGGCCACCATAGAGGCTTGCCCCGGCAGGGCAATTGCAGCGCGCAGCCTTTGTCAGGCTTGCGGTTGTACCGCCTCCAGCACGGCCAGCAAAAGGGCCTCGCCCTCAAGGTCTTCCGCCTCTTCGCTCACCTGATGCGGACGGCGCTTGTCGCGCGCGAGGTCGAGGATTGCGGGATGGATGTAGGAGGATTTCGCGATGGCCGGCGTATTGCCCAGCGCATTCGCCGCGGCATGGGTAATCGCCTTCACCGTCACGCTCTCGGCGCGGGCCAGCGCATCGACGGCGGCGACGCTGCCTTTCCATGTCCGGAAATCCTTGGCCGTGAAAGAGAGACCCAGCGTTTCCTGGATATACTCATTCACATCCTGCGCGGCCGGCCGGACCTTGCGGGAGCGGAACAGGAAGGCGCCTTTTTCTGCCATCAGCCCATCCAGCGTCTTCGCCAGAAGCTTGTCACGCACGGCGACGCGGCGGGGCGTACCGCCCTTGCCCTTATAGGCACAGATGATCTTGCGACCTTCGATCTGGACATGCGACTTGCGCAGGCTGACCGCGCCATAGGTCTTGCGGCCGGAGCGCCCGATCCGGAGCGCGCCCCGGTCCAGCAGGCGGACAATGGCAGCGAGGCGGAATTCGCGCGGGCAATCCGAATAGGTGAGATCATGGCGCACTCGGCGGCGCAGTTCCGGCAAGGCATGGCCGAAGGCGATGAGATCATCGAACTTGGCCGAATTGCGCGCGGCCGACCAGGTCGGGTGGTAGCGGTATTGGAGGCGGCCCGCCTCGTCGCGCCCGGTGGCCTGGATGTGGCCACGCGGATTGGGGCAGATCCAGATCTCCTCCCAGGCGGGCGGCAGAACGAGCGCGCGGCACCGCTCGGCCCGCTTGCCCTTCAGGGTCTGGCCCTTATCATCCTTGTAGGTGAAGCCTGTGCCGCACCGCCGCCGCGTCCAGCCGGGCTTCGACGGGTCTGACCGGACAAGGCCAATGGCCTCTGCCGTCACGCCTTCGCGGCAGAGCGTCTCCGGGTCTGAACTGAAGGGCATGGCGTGTCTCTCGGGCGATGAATGCCCGGATCAACGATCCATCTGTGGCGAGGGTTCCCGGCCACTGGATTCTCTCCAGCCCGGAAATTTTGTTTGGGCTGACACGATTCCCGCCTAAGCTTCTGTCAGGGGAGACTGACATGAAAAACCAAATTCAATTCGCGGCGGCGCTGGCCCTTTTCACACTGGTATCCAGCTGCGCCAGTCTGGACGAGACGATGGCGACGGCACCGGAGCCTATGCCTGCATACGACATCGACTATCCGCCAGCGCTTAACGAGCTGAACTTCCAGAGCGACGGAAAGCGCCTGAACGGATTGATGTATGTGGCTGATGGCCCCGGCCCCCATCCCACCGTTCTGTTGCTGCATGGATTTCCCGGCAACGAGAAGAATCTCGATCTCGCCCAGGCCCTGCGTGCGGACGGGTTCAACGTCCTGTTCTTCCACTATCGCGGCGCGTGGGGCAGCGAGGGAACATTCTCGTTCACGCATGTGATCGAAGACGTGGGTGCCGCGACGGACTTCCTGCGCGCCAATGCGGAGACCTATCGGACCGATCCGGACAAGCTGATCCTGATCGGGCATTCCATGGGCGGGTTTGCCGCCCTTGCCGCGGGCGCCAAGGATGAAACCATTGCCTGCACCGCAGGGCTGGCTCCTGCGAATTTCGGCGCCGTGGCGAATGTTCTTGCGGCAGATCCGGACAGGAAAGCGGGTTTCATCGCTTATGGCGATTCCTTGCAGATGCTGGCGGGCACAGATGGCGCAACCCTGGTGAGCGAACTGATCGACAATAGCGAGGCGTTCGACGCCCTTGCCTACGCCCCCAGCTTCGCCAGCCGTTCGGTGCTGATTGTTGGAGCGGACAAGGATGAAGCCGTCCCGCTGGACGCCATCGTCAGGCCGCTGATCGAAACCTACAAATCAGAGCCGGGTGTCGAGACCACAGGCGTAGTGCTTTCCGGCGATCACTCCTTCTCATGGTCACGAGAGGCCCTGATCGACACGGTTCTGGATTGGGCCGAAGGCTGCCGCTAGTTCGGGCGGTGCTCGTCGGCGTCGCCGCTCCAGAAGCGTTTGATGCGGCCCAGGAAGCCTTCGCTTTCCGGGTGGCAATCCGCGCCGGTGCAGTCGCAGAATTCGCGCAGCAGCTCTTTCTGGCGGGCGGTCATGTTGCGCGGGGTTTCCACGAATATTTCCACGAACAGGTCGCCGGTATGGCCTGACTGGCGCACGGACGGCATGCCCTTGCCGCGCAGACGCAGCTTGCGGCCGGTCTGGGCGCCTTCCGGCACAACGACGCGGGCGCGGCCGCCATCAATGGTCGGGATTTCGATTTCGCCGCCAAGCGCAGCCGTCGCCATCGGCACAGGCGCGCGGCAATAGAGGTTCGGGCCGTCGCGTTCAAAAATGTCATGTTCAACGACATCGACAAAGATGTAGAGGTCGCCGCTCGGCCCGCCCTGGTCGCCGGGCTCGCCTTCGCCGGACAGGCGGATGCGCATACCGCTTTCGACACCTGCCGGGATCTTCACCTGCAGCTTGCGCTCTTCGCGGACCTGGCCGACGCCGCCGCATTCCTTGCAGGGTTTCTTGATGATCTTGCCCTTGCCGGCGCAGCGCACACAAGTGCGCTCCATCGTGAAGAAGCCCTGCTGGGCACGCACGCGGCCATGACCGTCGCAGGTCTCGCAGGTTTCCGGCTTGGTGCCGGGGGCGGCTCCGGAGCCGTCACAGCCTGTGCAGGGCACGGCCTGGGGCACATGGATGGTTTCTTCCTTGCCTTCCCAGGCCTCGGCCAGCGTGATTTCGAGATCGTAGCGAAGGTCTGCGCCGCGCTGTGGGCCGCCCCGGCGACGTCCGCCGCCAAAACCACCCGCGCCGAAGACCTGACTGAACAGGTCGGAAAAAATGTCTTCCGGATTGCCGCCCTGACCGAACGGATTGCCACCGCCCCCGCCGCCATTTTCGAAGGCCGCATGGCCAAACCGGTCATAGGCGCCACGCTTCTGCGCATCGCTCAGGACCGCATAGGCTTCGCCCACTTCCTTGAATTTCTCTTCGGCTTCAGGATTCCCGGCATTCTGGTCCGGATGATACTTCATCGCCAGCTTGCGGTAGGCGGACTTGAGCTGTTTCTCGTCCGCGTCCTTGGATACGCCCAAAATCTCGTAATAGTCGCGCTTGCTCATGGAATGGCTATCGTCTTCCAGGATTGTCTTAGATCAGCCGCACATGTGGGGGACACGTGTGCCGGGTGCAAGGGAATGTCACAGATTGCGCCGCGTCAGGACCCGCTTCAGCTGGGGCCGGTTTGCCCGGTCGGGAAGGACTGGACGCCCCCTTCGACGAGTTCCGGTCCGCCCGGCTGGATCTGCATGACGGCCAAGCCGCGCTCGGATGTGCCGTCAATGCGGAAGCGGAACAGGCCATTGACCCCGAAGAAACCGTCCGGATCGGTGACACCGCCATAGGTGAGGCTGTCATCGGCAGCGAGCCGCACGGTCAACGCAGCGGCGTCATAGGCGAGCGCAGCCAGATCGGTGGGCGCGCGGCCATAGATCCGGCGATAGGTGTCGCTGAACGCGCTCTTGTTGCCTGGGTCTGTGGAGGCGTAGAGGCCGCCGCGCAGGGTCGGCTCCCGCCAGATGCTGGAATCATCCCAATAGGACGTGCCGATCAGCTTTACCTGCCGCATGTCGACGCCATTATAGGGCAGCAGCGGCGCAACCGAGAGCAGCTTCACGCCCCGTTCCGGGATCATCACGGCTACACGGCCCGGCCGTCCGGCCAGTTCGGATTTGAGGACGCTGGCGATCTGGCGCGCTTCGGCGCCGGCGCCGCTGCCTTCGCCATAAAAGGCAGACGCCGCCACGACAGCGCCAAGACGCGAGGCTTCAAACCGCATCGCAGCCTCGACCTGGCGGCCATATTCGGACCGGGGCCCAAGAAAGACGAATGTATCGACGCCGCGCGCCGCCACATATTCCATGACGCGGCGGACTTCCTCGTCCGGTGAGATCGAGGCGAGATAGGCGCCGCCCCCGGCCGCTGAGCGGTCATTCGAGAAGGCAATGACGGGAATGTCTTCTTCGCGGGCCATTTCGCGCACGGTCTTCACATTTTCGCCGAAGAGGGGCCCGAGGATCACATCGACCTTGTCTTCAAAGGCCTCATCGGTGCGGGCCTCCGCGACAGACGTCTTGCCGGCCGTGTCCTTGGGAATGAGGAGGAAATCCTTGTCGGCATATTCAAAGAGGGCCAGTTCGATCCCCGCCAGCATGCTCTCGGCCTCGGCGCGGACATTGGCGTTCGGATGCGAGAAGGGCAGCAGCACAGCGGCGCGCTTGATCTCGCGGCCTTGCATGAAGGGCGGGGTCAGCCCCCGGTCGCCACGAGCGCGCGAGGCATCCCCAAGGTCTTCCATGTCGCCGATCCGGATGTCTTCGCCCGGCGTATCGCCCAGGTCGCGCGGCACACCCGTGACGGGCTCCTCGCGGGGCTGTCCGGTGCCGATGGGCACTGGTTGGCGGGCGGGCGCTGTGGCACAGGCGGTGGCCAGAAGCAGCGATGCCAACAGAAGACTTGGCGTGGGAAGCTTCCTGAGCAATGGTTGAAGCAATGTCATCTCCTGATCCTTCTGACTCCGGGGCGATTCCCGCCTTTGGCGACTCTAGGCCCGGCCATCCCAAGGGGCAACCGGCTGTATCTCTGGATCCGGGCCTGTATGTGGTTTCCACCCCGATCGGTAATCTGCGTGACATCACCCTGCGCGCGCTGGACGTGTTGGCCGCTGCCGATGAAGTACTGGCAGAGGACACACGCGTCGCCGGAAAGCTGATGTCTGCTTATGGCCTTAAGGTGCGCCTCAGCCCCTATCATGACCACAATGGGGCGGAACGGAGACCGGGCCTGATCCGGGCGCTGCAGGGCGGCGCCAAGATCGCGCTGATCTCGGATGCCGGCACACCGCTTGTGTCCGATCCGGGATGGAAGCTCGCGCATGAAGCCCTGGAAGCCGGCGTAAAGGTCATCCCCATTCCGGGCGCCTCGGCCATGCTGGCGGGATTGGTCGCCAGCGGCCTGCCAAGTGACAAATTCCTGTTTGCGGGCTTCCTGCCGCCAAAATCCGGCGCACGGAAATCTGCCGCCGAAGCGTTGAAGGCGGTGCCGGGCACGTTGATCTTCTATGAGAGCGGGCCACGCCTCGCCGATGCGCTGGCAGACCTTGCCTCGGTGCTGGGGGACCGTGACGCCGCGGTGACGCGCGAATTGACCAAGATGTTCGAGGAAACCCGCCGGGGCACGCTGCCTGAACTGGCCGCGCATTATACTGAAGCGGGCCCGCCGCGCGGCGAGATCGTACTGCTCGTCGGCCCGCCGGGGGAACATGAGGTGACGCCGGAACGCCTTGACGCGGCCCTGCGCGATGCGCTGGATGGCCAGCCAACCAAGGCCGCCGCGAATGCCGTGGCCGAAGCGCTCGGCCTGCCTAAGCGCGAGGTGTACCAGCGGGCGCTGCAATTGAAGGCCGATGGCTGAGGGGCGCGCCCCCAGTGCCAAGCGCACGGCCGCCGAGAAGCGTGGCCGCACAGGCGAGACGCTCGCCGCTCTCTTCCTCCGCCTCAAAGGCTATCGCATCCTCGCGCAGCGCGTGCGCACGCCAGTTGGCGAAATTGATCTGATTGCGGAGAAAGCGGGCGTGATCGCCTTCGTCGAGGTGAAGGCGCGCAGGCAGGCAGATACGGCCCTCGGCGCCGTGACGCCGCACTCCTGGCAACGCATCGCCCGCGCCGCAGACCACTGGATGGCCCGCCGCCCCCATTATGCAAATCATGGCTGGCGCTATGACATCATCGCCGTTTCGCGGCGGCGCCTGCCCATTCACATCCGCGACGCCTGGCGGCCGGGGCTGGCCTAGGCTTTCGGCTGGGTCTTCGCGCGCTTGCGGTAGACGCGGGTGAGCGGGCTTTTGGCCATCGGGATGTAGCGGGATTTCTTGCCGACGATGCCGGATCGCTTGAAACCGATGCGCAGCAGGCTGAATACGGCCAGCGCGACATAGATGATCGCGATATACCAGAACAGCGTTGCCGGCTCGAATGCGTCCATGACGAGTGCGCCCGCCAGCGCCCCGACGACAGAACCGACACCATACAGCAGCAGGAGGCCGCCGCTGGTGGCGACCGCCTTGCCGGCAGCCGCATGGTCGTTTGCATGGGCGCAACAAATGCCAAAGACGGGAATGATGAAGGCGCCGAACAGGAAGCTGAAGCCCAGCAATGCATTGTCTGACAGCGCGGCAAAGCTGGCCAGCAGCGCGGACGCCCCTGCGCCCAGCAGCGAACTGCCGACGATGACATAGCGGCGGTCCACCTTGTCCGACAAGAACCCCATCGGGAACTGGAACAGGCCCGCGCCGATAATGGCCGCGCTCATGAAGGCCGCGATCATGGCCGAGCCGTAGCCGATTTCCTGTACATAGACCGGGGCCATGCCCCAGAAAGCAGCATTGGCGAGGCCGGCCGCCGCCGCACCAACCGCGCCGACGGGGGAGACGCGATAGAGCTGCACGATGTCGAGCTTGGCGGTTTCCAGCGGCGCGGGCGAATCCGACCGCGTAAGCGCGACGGGAACGAGCGCGATGGAGATGAGAATGGAGACCAGCACAAAGAGCTGGAAGCCTTCAGGGGGGGCAATCGCCAACAGGCCGTTGCCGATGGTCACGGCGCCAAGGTCAACGATGCGATAGACTGACAGCACCTTGCCGCGGTTCTCGTTCGTCGCGCGCTCATTGATCCAGCTTTCCAGCACCATGGTCAGGCCCGCAAAGCTGAAGCCCGTGATGAAGCGCAGCACCGCCCAGGGCGCGGCATCCACGAACAGGATGTGCGCCAGCGCGCTGGAGGAGGCAATCGAGGCGAGCGCCACGAAGGCGCGGATATGGCCGACGCCCTTGATCATGCCCGGCACGAACCGGCAGCCAAGGATGAAGCCCGCATAATAGGCGGACGCCAGCAGGCCGATCACGGCCGTGGGGAAGCCCTCAAGGTCGCCGCGCACGGACAGGAGCGTGCTTTGCAGGCCATTCCCGGCATACAGGATGGCGGCAGCAAACAGGAGGGCAGCGATGGCGGAGATAGATTTGAACATTCCGGCCTCGTGAGCGCGAGCGTTTCAGAGCGGGCGGGGGGGAGATTGAGCGAACACGACACAGGAAGCGACGTTCCGACGGCGCCTGTAGAAATCCCGCCCCTGACTGTCAATTGCCGGACGCAGGCCTATCTTCATTCACTTGATACGGCGATGCAACCCGGCTGCGCCCGGCCCGTTGGGCTTGCAGCACAACCCGACAAGGAAGACGAACATGGCTGGCCTGCTGGTGGACGGAAACTGGACGCAAAAAGACGAATTCGCCGAGGATGACGGCAAGTACAAACGCGAGGATTCGGCCTTCCGGAACTGGATTACGGCAGACGGCGGCCCCGGCCCGGACGGTCAGGAGGCTGTGAAAGCCGAGGCCGACCGGTTCCATCTCTATGTCTCCTATGCCTGCCCATGGGCGCACCGCGCGCTGATCTTTCGGCACCTCAAGGGCCTGGAAGACCTGATCCCGGTCAGCGTGGTGCATCCCCACATGCTGGACCATGGCTGGGAGCTAAAGGATGATTTTCCCGGCGCCACCGGAGACCCGCTCTACGGCAAAAGCTATCTGCATGAGATCTATACGCGCGCCAAACCGGACTATTCCGGCAAGGTCACCGTGCCGGTCCTGTGGGACACACAGGAAGAGATGATCGTGAACAATGAGAGCGCGGAAGTGATCCGCATCTTCAATTCGGCGTTCAACGAGATCACTGGCAACACATCCGATTTCTACCCCGAAGCCCTGCGCGGCGAGATCGATGAGGTGAATGCACGCGTGTATGAGCCGGTGAACAATGGCGTCTACAAATGCGGCTTTGCTGAGTCACAGGAGGCCTATGACGAGAATATCACGCCCCTGTTCGATACGCTGGACTGGCTGGAAGCGCGGCTGTCGGACGGCCGCGACTTCCTGGTCGGCAACCAGCTGACCGAAGCCGACATCCGCCTGTTCACGACGCTGATCCGGTTCGATCCGGTCTATTTCGTCCACTTCAAATGCAATCTGAAAATGATCCGGCAGTATGATGCGCTGAACGCCTACCTGCAGCGGATCTACGAGATGCCGGAGGTGAAGCCGACCGTGAACTTCGACCATATCAAGCAGCACTATTATTATTCCCACAAACACATCAATCCGTACCGGATCGTACCGCAGGGCCCGCGCGACCTGGTCGCCAACTAAGCGCGGCGGATTGGCCGCACCCCGTATTTCCCCTGATTGCGGCGCGCCGGATTGCGCGCGTAACTGCCCATCCGCTCGAAACACAGGAGAGCGACATGGATGGGAATTTTCCGATTCCGGAACTGGCTGGGGAACAGGCAGATGCCGCCTTCCGCGCAGATGTGGACGCCTTCCTTGATGCCGAACTGACAGACGAATTACGCGCGGCGGGCCGGGAGACGTCCGGCCTGAAATCTGCGCGCTGGGCATGCGAGGCTTGGCGCAAGCGGCTGAATGCGCGCGGCTGGTTCGCGCCCTCCTGGCCGGTCGAGCATGGCGGCGCTGGCTGGAGCGCCGGGCAGCGGCTCTTTTTCGAGAATGCCTGTGCGGCGCGCGATGCGCCCATCGTGATGAATTCCGGTGTGCGCACCATTGGCCCCCTGATCATCGCCGAAGGATCAGACGAACAGAAGGCGCGCTATTTGCCCGCCATCCTGAACGGCGAACATGAATGGTGCCAGGGATTTTCCGAGCCGCAGGCCGGATCGGACCTGAGCGCGCTCTCCCTGCGGGCGACGCGGGAGGGGGACGAGTTCATCCTGAATGGCAGCAAGGTCTGGACGAGCTTTGCGCACTACGCGACGCACATGTTCCTGCTGGCGCGCTGTGAGCCGGGCAGCACTGGCCGCGAGGGCCTCGTCTTCCTGCTGGTCGAGATGCACCGCCCCGGCATCCGTATACGCCCCATCGACTTCATCAGCGGCGAGCATGAAACCAATGAAGTCTTCTTCGACGAAGTCCGCACACCGGCCACTCACCGGATCGGCGATATCGGAGACGGCTGGCGGGCCGCCAAGACACTGATGGCCATTGCACGGTCGAACAATACGACGACTGGCCTGCTGCGCCGCGCCCTGCGGGCGGCCCAGCGCGGGCTGAAGGGCCGCGCCCTGCCGCGGCAGTTGTCGCAGCTCTCCATGCAAGTGGACAATTTCGAAGCGCTGGAGGCACGCGCGTCGAGTGGTGACATGCCGATCAATCCGGCAGCCACGTCATCGGTGCTGAAAGTGCTGGCGACTGAGCTGCACCAGGCGATCACCGAGGCCGGGCTGGGGCTCTCGCCCAACAGTGACTTCGCGCAGGCGAAATATCTCTCCACGCGCGCAGCCACGATCTATTCCGGCACGAGCGAGGTCCACCGGAACATCCTCGCGCATGCGATTGGCTGTCCCTAGTCGGAAGCGGCTTCGATGATCTCGGCGAGAGGCAGACCTGCTGCCTCGATACCGGCATTCCCGCACGCTTCATCGAAGGCCGATGGCGCACCGGAAACGCCGACGCCGCCGATCAGCTCGCCACTCTCCAGATGAATCGGCAGGCCGCCGCGCCACGTCGCAACGTCTCCGGGGCCAACGCCCCAGTCCGCGGTCATTGCTGTGGCGAAGCCATACTTGCCGGCGGACTTGCCCTTCCACATGGCGATGTCGGACACGCCGGCGGAGGCGTCATCCATGCGGGCGAAGGCGCGAAGATTGCCATGCTGGTCATAGACCGCAACGGCGACCGCCTGCGCATTCGCCTCGGCGTGTTCGATGCAGGCTTTGACAATTATGCCCGCCGTTTCCAGCCCCATTGTGGGCTTGGCCTCCTGTGCCTGTGCCACCAATACGGCGGCGCAAGACAGGGTGGCGGCAATCAGTGTTCGGCGCATGATACGTCCCTCCCATTATTGTGAGAGGCAAGGCTAGACCGTCCGACGGAGCTTGGCCAGACAGAACTCAGACGAGCGCGTCATCCTTTGACCTGGCCCCAGCTGTCGCCCGGTCATAGACGAATTCGGCCCCGGTCAGGTCGATGCTCGGAATTTCTTCCCGCTCCTGCCAATAGTCTTGGGAATGCTGCCAGATATAGTTGGAGCCGCGCTTGGGCATCATGTGAAGCGAGCGCATCATGTAGCCGGGATTGAAATTGTCCGTGTCCATCCAGGGCAGTATGTCCATGCCCTTGTCTTCCTTGCGCAGCTCGACCCGGACTTCCTTCGCGCCTGTCTCGTCCATATGCTTCAGGAGGCGGCTGACAAAGTCGCCCATCAGATCGACCCGAAGCGTCCAGCTGGCGCGGAAATAGCCGAAGACCCAAGCCATGTTCGGCACGCCGGTGAACATCATGCCGCGATAGGTGACCGTCTGGCTGAAATCGATCGGCTCCCCATCCTTTGAGAACGGAATATCTCCGAGAACGGACAGATTGAATCCCGTCGCCGTGATGATGATATCCGCCTCAAGCTCTTCGCCGGATTTCAGCAGGATTCCCTTTTCAGTGAACCGGTCGATATGATCGGTCACAACGCTGGCCTTGCCGCTGGCGATGCCCTTGAACAGATCGCCGTCCGGCACGAAGGCAATGCGTTGCTGCCAGGGTCGGTAACGAGGTGTGAAGTGCGGATCGATGGGATAGTCCGGCCCGAGGAACTCGCGCACGCCTTTCAGCAAATCCTCCTTGACGGCGTCCGGCGCGGTCTCGGCAAGATGGGTGAATTGCGCCTGATCGAACAGGACGCGGCGGCGCACGATCTCGTGGATCCACTCCTCGTCAATCTTCAGCTCCCGCAGTGCATTGGCAAGTTCGTTCTCGTTCCGCCCCGGTATGAAATAGGTCGGAGAGCGCTGAAGCAGCGTGACATGCTCACATTCTTCGGCAATCGCGGGCACCACCGTCGCCGCCGTGGCGCCTGACCCGATACAAATGACCTTCTTGCCTTTGAGCTCGACATCTTCCGGCCAGGTCTGGGGGTGGATGATCTGGCCCCCGAAATCTTCCATTCCCTCCCATTCGGGCGTGTAGCCTTTCTCGTGATTGTAATAGCCTTGGCACATCCAGAGGAAATTGGCGGTGAAATACACGGTCTCGCCAGTATCCTCGCGCTTCGCTGTCAGCGTCCAGACCTTGTCGGCCGACGACCAGTCCGCCCCGATGATGCGGTGACGGTACCGGATATGGGGGGCGAGGTCATTGTCCTCGATCACTTCGCCCATATAGGTGAGAATTTCCTGCGCGGTCGCGATCGGCGCGCCCGTCCATGGCTTGAAGCGATAGCCAAACGTATAGAGGTCACTGTCGGAGCGGATGCCAGGATAGGTGTGCGTCCGCCAGGTTCCGCCGAAATCTTCCTGAACTTCAAGGACAAGGAAGCTCTTGCCGGGCGCCTGGTGCTGCATGTGCCATGCAGCGCCAATGCCCGAAATACCCGCGCCGACAATAAGCACGTCGAAATGTTCCGCAGCCTTGGCAGTGGTTGATGATGTCATGTTTTCCTCCCGTGCGCCGGGCCTTTTTGAAACCCTGATCTTCGCAGGCTTCATTGAACCAGCTGCTTTTCCTCATAACACTAGGGAAATGCCCCTATTGTAAGACGTGACCTCGCGGCAGGGCACGGGCTGCAGGCGATGCCTTCACCTTGCCCAATTCCTTGGGCATTTAGCTTGCTGACGAACCGAATTCAGGTATCTGGAAGTTATGGCGAAATCACCACGCAAACCGCCTGCAAAGGCTGGCAAGGCGGGCGGCACCCGGGCCATAAAGGTGCCGGGCTCCCGCTTCGGATTTCTCGGCACGCGCGCCGGGCGGTATCTCATGCTGGTCATTCTGATTGTCCTGCTGGCTGGCGCCGGATGGGCCTTCTGGAAATGGCGCTCGCTCTATTTCGGCATGCCCAGCCTGCCCCCTGTGGCGGAATTGTGGGAGGCCAAGCGCGAGCCGGCCATCGAGTTCGTTGACCGCGACGGCAACACGCTGGACGTCCGCGGACCGCGCTATGGCCGGGCGACCGATATCAGCCGCCTGCCCGCCCACGTGCCGCAAGCCTTCATCGCCGCCGAGGACAAGCGCTTCTACGAGCATGATGGCGCCGATGATGCGGCCATCGCCCGCGCGGCCTGGTCCAACATGCGGGCGGGAGAGACCGTGTCCGGTGCCTCGACCATCACCCAGCAGCTGATCAAGAACCTCGTGCTCGACAGCCGCCAGACCATGTCCCGCAAGGCGCAGGAAATGAAGCTGGCGCGGGAACTGGAAAAGAAACTGAGCAAGGACGAGATCCTGACGCTCTATCTGAACCGGGTCTATTTCGGCGCGGGCCTGTACGGCATCGATGCCGCCTCGCGCTATTATTTCGGCAAGCCGCCAGAAGGCTTGTCCGTGCCGGAAGCTGCCTTGCTGGCCGCCCTGCCCAAGGCGCCGTCGAAGCTCAATCTGCGCGACAATCTCGAAGGCGCGAAAGCGCGCCAGCTCTACGTGCTCGAGCAGATGGCCGATCTTGGCTTCATCACGGCGGAGGAAGTCACCGACGCCATCGAGACCGACATCACCATCATCGACGCGCCGGTGTACAACCCCCAGCTGGGCTACGTCCTCGATACGGTCGCAGACCGGGTGACTCTGATGCTGCCCCGGCCGCCGGGCGACATGGTCGTCACCCTGTCACTCGATGTCGAGTTGCAGGAGAAGATCCGCACCAAGCTGAACGAGCGAATGGAAAAGGACGGCAAGTCCGCGAAGGCGTCGCAGGCCTCTGCCATCGTGATCGACCGTGACGGCCGGGTTGTTGCCCTAGTGGGCGGCCGCGACTTCACCGAATCCGAATTCAACCGTGTGACCCAGGCCAAGCGCCAGCCGGGCTCCAGCTTCAAGCCTTTTGTCTATGCCGCCGCGCTGGAGAACGGGTTCTCGCCCTATGACGTGTTCGAGGACGCCCCGCTTGCCATCGGCAAATGGCGGCCGGAAAATTATGGCGGCGGGTTCCTCGGGCCCATGACCCTGAGCGAAGCCCTGGCGCGCTCGACCAATACGATTGCCGCGGAGCTGACGCAGGAAGCCAGCGAGGAAAGCGTCATCGGCATTGCGCGCCGCTTCGGCATCACGACGCCGCTGCAGCCCTTTCCCTCCATTGCCCTCGGCAGCCAGGAAGTTTCGCTGTGGGAAATCACCCGCGCCTTCGGCACGTTCCAGTCGGGCGGCCTGCGCATGGACCCGTGGCTGATCGAGAAGATCGAGAATTCGCGCGGCGATGTGCTCTATACGCGCCCCGACTATAATCGCGACCGGGTCTATGATCATGAGCTTGCCAAGCAGATGAACGGCATGCTGGCCCGCGTCGTCAATGCCAAATTCGGCACAGGCCGCCGCGCGCGGTTTGGCAATTGGATGGTCGCCGGCAAGACCGGCACCAGCCAGGACTGGCGCGATGCCTGGTTCATCGGCTTCACCAACGCCTATGTCGGCGGCGTCTGGGTCGGCAATGATGATGACAGCCCGATGGCCAAGGTTTCCGGTGGTGGCCTGCCGGCCGATCTCTGGTCGGACATCATGCAGATCGTCCATGCGGGCATGCCGCCCGAGCCGCTGCTTGGCGCGGAAGCCGGCATCGAAATGAGCGAAGCGGCCGAAGAACGCGTCACCTTCTATCGCGGCATGGCGCAGGCCTTCGCCACGGCGTCCAGCTCACGCAGCGGGACCCGGAATGGCGTCCGGGTCATCCGCCAATAGGTCCGGTATGATGGCCGGGCCTTTCCCGCGCCGGGCAAACCCATTAAAGACCGCGCATGTTTGATACCGCTGTCTACGAAACCCTGATGCTGGCCCTTGATGAAGGGGCCGTGACCTTGCCCGAAGAGGGCCGGATCCTGTTCCTGCGCGCAGAACTCTCGCCGCACCTGGCGCGCCTGCCGAAAGAGCGCCTCATCTGCCAGAACAGTTTCAAGCCGGACCATGAGGCGCTGAAGGCCGCCGGGTTTGACGTCCTGCCGCCCGAGACCGAGACCTTCCCGGCCACACAGCTGACCCTGCTCCTGCCACCCCGCCAGAAGGATGAGACGCGCGCCCTGTTCGCCCGCGCCCTGCGCGACGCGCCGGAGGGCGGCGTGATCCTGGCTTGCCTGCCCAACACGCTCGGCTCCAAGACAATCGAAAAGCTGCTGCGCGAGATCGCGGGCGAGACCGAGGCCCTGTCGAAGAACAAGTGCCGCGCCTTCTGGACCATCAAGGACAGCTCACGGATCAATAGCAAGCTGATGGAAGAATGGATCGCGCGCGATACGCCGCAGGAAATGGAAGCTGGCGTGTGGAGCCGGCCGGGCCTGTTCTCCTGGAACCGGATCGATGCGGGCTCAGAATTGCTGGCGGACAGTGTGCCCGAAAATATCCGCGGGCGCGGCGCGGACTTCGGCGCCGGCCAAGGGTTCCTGACGCGCGAGATCCTCCAGCATTGCCGACATGTCGAACACATGACCCTGCTGGAAGCCGAGCATCGCGCCCTGCCCAGTATCGCGCAGACGCTGTCTGGCTTTGAAAACTGGGACATGAAATGGGCCGACGCGACGAAGGAAGGCGGCAGCACGCTGTATGATTTCATCGTGATGAACCCACCCTTTCATGTCGGGAGGGCGGATGCCGCCTCGCTGGGACAGGATTTCATCCGCGCCGCCGCCAAGGCGCTGAGAGGCAGCGGCCAGCTCTGGCTCGTCGCCAACCGCCACTTGCCATATGAAGAGGTTCTGGGCGAATGCTTCAAGACCTTTGAAATGCTGGAAGACTCCGGCGGCTACAAGATTCTCCGTGCGGAGAAGCCAAAGCGGAAGCGATGAAACCTGATCGTCAGCTTGCAAAGTATTTGGCGAACCTTGGCTATGGCAGCCGCAAGGAAATGGAGGCCGCGATCCGCGCAGGCCGCATAACCGGCACAGGCGACGATCTCCGATTTGACGGCGACCCGCTCGACCCGGCGCCCGGCATGGTGCTGATGCTGAACAAGCCTGCAGGCTTTACCTGCTCCCGCGCCGACCAGGGGCGCCTGGTCTACGAACTTCTGCCCCCTCGCTTCCTGCAGCGCAGCCCGCCGCTCTCGACGGTCGGACGGCTGGATGCCGATACGACCGGGCTCCTGCTGTTCACGGATGATGGCAAGCTGCTCCACAGACTGATCTCGCCGAAATCCTCAACCGAGAAAACCTATGAGGCGACCCTCGCCCGTCCTCTGGAGGGCCATGAGACTGAACTGTTCGCGAGCGGCGACCTGATGCTGCGCGGCGAAGAAAAGCCACTCCTGCCTGCGCGCCTTGAAGTTACCGGCGAACGCTCGGCGCGCCTCACGATCACCGAGGGCCGCTACCATCAGGTCCGCCGCATGTTCGCTGCCACCGGCAATCATGTGGAGGCCCTGCACCGCGCCCGCTTTGGCGCGCTGGAGCTTGGCGGTCTTCCGGAAGGCGAGTGGCGCGTGCTGGCTGAAGACGACCTTGCAAGGCTTGGCGCATGAAAAACCCCGCACGTCCGAAGACGCGCGGGGCAAGTCGCCAGGTTCAGGGGCCTAGTTCTTGGTCAGACCCAGCGACTCGACCGTGGAGATGGTCAGGTAGCCAACCGGCAGGCCGTTGGACCGCTGGTAGGATTCCATCGCGGTAAGCGTGGCTGGCCCGAACTCACCATCGACCGGGTTCGAATAGCCCGCATCGGAGAGCGCCTGCTGGACGCTGCGGATCTTGGACGAGGTCGCGTTGGTGTCACAGAGGACTTCACGCCACTCCAGACCGCCACCGCCGCTGACGACGCGCTTGTCGATCGACTTGTATGTGGCTGGAACAACAAGGGTTTCCTCGCTGGACGGCGTGACCAGCTTCTCGACGGTCACGGTGTTGTAGACGGCCGGCACGATTTCTTCGACGACTTGGGCTTCTTCAACCACGACTTCCTTCGTCACGGTTTCATAGGTCGCCGGAATGGTGCGGGTGTCAGTGCGCTCAGGCGACACAAGACGCGTACGCGTCACGGTCTCGTACTGGGCAGGCACTTCAACGCGGCAAAGCAGTTCACCCGTGGAAACACCGTTTTCAGAGACGGACGCCTCAGTGGTGCGGCCATACAGGCCATTGCCCGGCTTCCAGGTCGTGTAGGCTTCACGAACCAGAACCTGCTCCGTGTAGGTCTCATACTCTGCCGGCACAACAAGCGTCTCGGTCCGCTCAGGCGCCACAAGCACCTGCTCGCTGACCGTTTCGTACGTCGCCGGGATCACACGGATATTCTTCGTGGCTTCCTTGACCAGCACTTGCTCGGTTACGGTCTCGTACGTCGCAGGAACGAGTTTGATTTCGCTGCTTTCCGGGCGATCAACAACCTGTTCGGTCACAACATTGATCTGCTCGGGAATCAGGACGCGGGCATAGCAGGTGCCCGGCTCGGATTCCGGCGGATAATCACTGGACTGAGCAGCAGACGCTGCGCCCGCCAGAGTTGCTGCGGCAACCGAAACCAGAAAAATTTTCTTTGACATAATTAGTCCCCTTTTTCACCTTATAATCCGTCAAAGGATTATAACGCGCCAAGATAAAAGCTGAGGGAACCAATGGTGCATCACGTGTCCCCCCAACACTGTGTTACCGTCCGTCAGGCGATTAAAACGCCCATACTCAAGCAACGGATGAATACATGAAAGTTGCGTAATGAACGCTAAATGAACGCAGGGTCATTCTACTGCAATCGTCTGCATTATCCCGCTGCGGGACACATTGTGTGCCAGAATCTATCCACCGGGATGGAATATCGCTGCGCCGCACATGACAGATTTCGTTCGCCCTCGGCATATTTTCCGCTCCCGCCTATGTGAACATGATGCGGCATGCGTCCGATACGGCGCAGCATCATCCCTCTAGCGCGAGCCTGTAGCACACGCTACATCGCGGACATGGCTCAACCACCCCTGATTACCCTCAATGATTTGCGCCTCACCTTTGGTGGGAAACCCCTGTTCACAGGCGTCAGCTTCTCCCTGTCCAAGGGCGAACGCGTCGCGCTGGTCGGGCGCAATGGCGCCGGCAAGTCCACGCTGATGAAAATCATATCCGAAAGCGTCGAGGCCGACAGTGGCGATGTCTGGCGCCAGCCTGGCATCACCTATGCCATCGTTTCCCAGGAGCCGAGCCTTGCGGGGTTCGACACGGTTCTGGACTATGTTTCAGAGGGCCTGGAAGCCAGTTACATGGCCGAAGCAGAGCTGATGGAGTTCGGCGTCGACGGCGCGGCTGACCCAGCCACCCTGTCGGGCGGACAACAGCGCCGGGCAGCATTGGCCAAGGCCTTTGCACGCGAGCCGGACGTGCTGTTGCTGGATGAGCCGACCAACCATCTTGACGTGCCCATGATCGAGACGCTGGAACGGCGCCTCAAGGGCTTCAATGGCGTTGTCCTGCTGGTCAGCCACGACCGGCGCTTCCTGGAGAATGTCTCGACCAACACGCTCTGGCTGCGTCAGGGCAAGGTGCTGAAAAGCCCGGAAGGCTATGCCAAATTCGACGAATGGGCCGAACAGGTCGAACAGGAAGAGGAACGCCAGCTTCGCCGCATGACGACCCAGCTGAAGGATGAGCATCATTGGCTGGCGCGCGGCGTGACCGGACGGCGCAAGCGCAACCAGGGCCGCCTCGCCCGGCTGAAACAGATGCGCGTGCAACATGCCGAAATGCGCGGCGCCCTGCAGGATCGCAAGAATACGGCTGACCTGTCAGTCTCAAGCGGCGATTCGATGAGCAAGAAGGTGATCGAGGCCAAGAATTTGTCCAAGACCTTCGACACGCCGAATGGCCCCCTCGTGATCGCGGATGATCTGTCGCTGCGCATCTTGCGCGGGGACCGGATCGGCATCATCGGCCCGAACGGCGCGGGCAAGACGACTCTGGTGCGCCTCCTGCTGGGGGAGATCGAGCCGGATGAAGGCAGCGTGCGCCAGTCGAAGACACTGGAAGTGACCTATCAGGACCAGACGCGCGACACGCTGAACCCGAAAGACACCGTCTGGGAAGCGCTCGCCCCGGCGGGCGGCGACTCCATCATGGTTCAGGGCAACCAGCGCCATGTCGCCGCCTACGCCAAGGACTTCCTGTTCAAGCCGGAGCAGCTGCGCCAGCCCGTCGGCGCCCTCTCCGGCGGTGAACGTAACCGGCTCGCGCTCGCCATCGGCCTCGCCAAATCATCCAATCTGATGGTGATGGACGAACCGACCAATGATCTCGACATGCAGACGCTGGAATTGCTGGAGGACATGCTGCTATCCTATGACGGCACGCTGATCCTGGTCAGCCATGACCGCGCCTTCCTGGATGCGACCGTGACGAGCTGCCTCTGCCCCGTGGGCGATGGCAAATGGGTCGTCACCGCAGGCGGCTGGACCGACGCCCAGGACCAGCTGAAGCATTTCCGCCAGCAGGACGAGACCGCCCAGAAAGCCGAAAAGGCCAAAGCGGAGACCGCGCGCCCGAAACCACAGAAGAAACTCTCCTACAAGGATGAGCATCGCCAGAAGGAGATCAACACATTGATCCCGAAACTGCAGGCGGAGATCAAGACCCTCGAAGGCAAGATGAGCGACCCGGAGCTTTATACGCGCGATCCGGACGCGTTTGCGAAGGCATCGGCCCGGATTGGCGCTGCGCGCGACGAACTGGACATGATCGAGATGGAATGGCTGGAAATCGAGGAAAAGCGCGACGCGTTGGCGAGTTCCTGAACAACCTTTCCTTAAGACAGGCTGCTTAGGATTCTCCCACGATTGAGGGAGTCTTTCGATATGCGCCTTGTTCCCGCCCTACTGCTCGCCGCCTGTCTCAGCCTGCCTGTCATGGCCGACAGCCTGGAGGCTGCGCCCGTCGCAAACGAAGATGCCGCCCCTGATGGTCCCAGCTACCAGTCGGGCATCTATCGCTTTGGCGGGACTTATGAGTTCTCGAATACGGCCACTGCCGATGACTGCCAGCAGCTCTGCAATACGCGGCCAGCCTGCTTTGCGTGGAGCTATGTCGGAGCGCTTGACGACAGCGCCTCGCGCTGTGAGCTCAAACGGGGCGCCGGCAAGGTGGAATACAATCCAATGGCCACTTCAGGTCTTTCGTCCGGCCACCAAGACCTCCACCAGCCTGTTCTCGTAGTGCAGGAAGAACTGGCAGGCGGATCGGACGTCGCCTCCCCGCCAAGTGACAAGCCGGAACCGCTGACGGTGCCAGACCCGTCCTGAACCTGGGCCGTTCCTCTAGGCGCGGATGAAATCCAGCAGGTCCGGATTGATGAGCTCCGGATGCGTGGTGCACATTCCGTGCGGCAAGCCCTCATAGATCTTCAGCACCGAACCCTCGACAAGGTCTGCGGCCTTGCGGGCGGTCAGGTCGAGCGGAACAATCTGGTCATCATCCCCATGCATGATCAGTGTGGGCACCTTGAGAGCCTTCAGGTCTTCAGTGAAATCCGTCTCGGAGAAGGCGGCGATACAATCATAATGCGCCTTTGCGCTGCCCATCATGCCCTGACGCCACCAATTATGGACCATTGCCTCCACCGTCTCGACATGATCCCGGTTGAATCCGAAAAACGGACCGCTCGGGACATCGAGGAAAAAGCGGGCGCGATTGTCTGACAATTGCCTCCGGAAATCATCGAAGACGTCCATGGGGATGCCATCCGGATTGTCCGCCGTCTTCAGCATCAAGGGCGGGACCGCGCCAATCAGCACGGCTTTGGCAGCCCGGCCCCCGCCATGCTGGGCCACATAACGCGCCACCACCCCGCCGCCCGTCGAATGTCCGACATGAACCACATTTGTCAGGTTCAGCGCCGTAACGAGATCATCCGTGTCCGCGGCATAGGTATCCATGTCGTTGCCGGTCCAGGTTTCCTGCGACCTGCCATGACCGCGGCGGTCCGCTGCGATCACCCGATAGCCCTCGGACAGGAAGAACAGCATCTGATTGTCCCAATCATCCGCCGTCAAAGGCCAGCCATGATGGAACATGATGGGTGGCGCCTCGGCCGGGCCCCAATCCCTGTAGAAGATCTCAGTCTCATCTCGCGTCTTGATATACGGCATGCTGATCTCCTTCCGTAACGACGGAAAGATACACCAGAATCGTGACATTTGATACACTACCGAAACGAGATTTCAGAATATCTTTCGGCGTGCACCGGCAGACCTAGACCAAACGTTCCTTGGTGGCCGTGAAGCGGATGTCGGGGTTCTTTTCCTGGGCATAGCCCACGTCCCACGCATTCTTCGCCAGATAGACCGGCGCGCCATCCAGATCCGTTCCGCTGGCGGACTTGTTCCGGTCAAGGAAGGCTTCGAGCACCTTGTCGTCATCACAGCTCATCCAGCGGGCGACATTGTACGGTGCAGGCTCGAAGACAACTTCGAGATTGTACTCGGCGGCGACACGTTCAGTCATCACTTCAAACTGCAGCTGTCCGACCGCGCCAACAATCATGTCCGAGCCAATGGCCGGCTTGAACAGCTGGGTCACCCCTTCTTCGGCAAGGCTTTCCAGCGCCTTGCGCAGATGCTTGGCCTTCATCGGGTCCTTCACGCGGGCGCGGCGCAGGAGTTCCGGCGCAAAGTTCGGAATGCCGCCGAACTGGATATCACCGCTTTCGGAGAGGCTGTCGCCGACCCGCAGCTGGCCATGGTTCGGCACGCCGATCACGTCGCCGGCATAGGCGGTCTCGGCAATCTCGCGGTCCTGCGCCAGGAACATCATCGGATTGTGAATGTTGAGCTGCTTGCCGGCCGTCGTCTTCAGGCGCATGCCGCGCTTGAACTCGCCGGAGCAGAGCCGCAGGAAGGCAACCCGGTCGCGATGGTTCGGGTCCATGTTCGCCTGAATCTTGAAGACGAAGCCGGAGACCGGCTTGTCACCGGCATGGATCATGACCGGCTCACCCTTCTTTTCGGCCTTCTGATCACGCGGCGGTGGCGCATAGGAGTGCAGCGTGCGGAGCAGTTCCAGAACCCCGAAATGGCGCAGGGCCGAGCCGAACACGACCGGCGTCATGTGTCCGCCGAGGAAGGATTCGATATCGAACTCCGGCAGCAGCGTCGTCGCCATTTCGGCGCCTTCGCTGAGTTCTTCAAAGACGCTCTCGTCCAGGGCCGCTTTCAGCGTGGCCTCATCGCCCGGAATGCGCTCGGCGGCGCCAATGCGGGGCGCCTCACCCGGCTTGCGCTCGAAGACGCAGAATTCCTGCTTCTGCAAATCCAACATGCCGGAGAAACGCTGGCCACTGGCGGCGGGCCAATAGAGCGGCGCGGTATCCAGCTGCAGCTTGTCCTGAATCTCGTCCAGCAGGGCGATCGGATCCTGTGCTTCGCGGTCCATCTTGTTGATGAAGGTCACGATTGGAATGTCGCGCAGGCGGCAGACCTCGAACAGTTTCAGCGTCTGCGGCTCGATACCCTTGGCGGCGTCGAGCACCATGACGGCGCAGTCGGCGGCGGTCAGCGTGCGATACGTGTCCTCGGAAAAGTCTTCGTGGCCGGGCGTGTCGAGCAGGTTGAAGACGAGCCCGTCGAATTCGAACGTCATGACCGAGGCGGACACCGAGATGCCGCGATCCCGCTCGATCTTCATCCAGTCGGAGGTCGTGCGTCGAGCCTGGCCCCGCGCGGCCACTTCGCCAGCTGCGCGGATGGCACCCCCGGCCAACAGCAAATTCTCCGTCAGCGTCGTCTTACCGGCGTCCGGATGGGAGATGATGGCAAAGGTGCGCCGGCGGGCGGCTTCCTGTTCATGGGACATGGAATCTGGGCTCTTTCGTACTCGGCAGAGGCCCTAGCCCATTTGACCCGCCGATTGAAGCGCCAGTATCAGGCGGCTTATCAGGCTGCGCTCGGCCAGATCTCGCGTACATCGAGGGCCTTGCCCTCCCGCTGATGACGATCGCGCAGGGAAGCGAGGATCGTTTCCGGCAGGATGGTCAGGCGCGGTTCGCCCACGACGCTCCCGAAAACCGGGAACAGGACGGCATTGGCGCCGGTCTTGGCGATGATCAGGGAGCCCAGATCCTGCAGGAGGGAGTCCTCCAGCGGGATACGTTCCTTCAGATGCTCGCCGACGACTCGGCTGGCGAAGTTCAGCGCTTCCCGGGCCCGCATGCCATAGGGGTCGCCACAGCCAAGTGACTGCCACCGTTTGGCAAGGTGCATCTCCGGTATCTCGATCTCGGTGATCTGATCATTCATCAGAAACAGCATGATTGGCGCGCCCCAACTAGAATTCAGGCCGAAGCTGCCCTCACACGGTTAATAAACACCTACTGCCGGTTAAAGAGTTCTGTGAATTTACGGCGACGCATTTGCGCCTATTCCGGGTGTTCCACGGGCTCTGTCAGGAAGTGGCGGCCGTCGCGGTCTTCGATCTCGATTGCCCAGAGATCCCGGTCGCGATCGCGGGCCTTGCGGACATAGGCGTCCACAGCCGTTTCTTCGGGTCCGATCCCCTGTACGATCAGGTCGATGAAGATGCGTTCGCCTTCCATGTTCATGGTCGGAATGTAGGCCGCCGCCGTGCCGTCGAGCCGCGCGACCTTGACCAGCACATCGCCGCGCTCCTCATCGCCGGACTGCAGCACGAACGCTGCCGCCCCCGCGACCTGAGCTCGCCGGACCAGGGCATCGACCCAGAGTTTTGTGGGCAGTCTTTCCATCATCATGAAATCAACCTAGAATTTATCAAAAGTGGAGGAACTATTGGCACTTTGTGAATGCACAAAAATCGCGGGTAACAAAACGGTTGGTGATTGGAAAAAACGCAAAACTGAACTTGGTGAACGCGCTCCAGCTAGCCTTTGGGCCCTCACATTTGATGAGTTTTTCAAGGCCAGAATCCATTCACGATACTTCAGACCAATTAAAATTCTAAAACGAAAAGGAGGGATTTCAGGCGCAGGCTTCGCCATTGTTACTATTCAATGCTCGTTAATCGAATTCCTCGCAGCTTCGAGATTCGGCAAAAAGTACGTTCACGGCGGAGACGAATCTGAAGAAGTCTACGTCAAAACTGGCGAATTCTTCACAAATTTTATCTCGAGCGAAGCGCCCTTTAACGAAGTATTTCTAACGGATAAGCTTGCAACGGAATTCTATACTCAAGTTCGCTGTGGTTTATTGCATGAGGCATCAACAAAAGGCCTGTGGAGAATTCAGGCTCGTTCCATAAACGGTCAGGCAATTTGCTTCACTGATAAAATCGTTTTCAGAAACGATCTTCAAAAAGTCTACAACAGATATCTGCGAAGCTACAAATCACAGCTTCTCGAAGATAGCGAATTGCAAAAAACCTTTATTCGTAAGTTCGACTTTATATGTGAGGGGTGTTGACTGACTATCATCACTCCGCCGCATCCTCCAGCGGCTGAATATCAGCGGGGTTGGCGCGCGGCAGGCTGACTTCCACCTTCGTGCCTTTGCCGGGCGCGGAGTCGATCACGACCTGGCCGCCATGCAACTGGGCGAAGGAATGCACTACGGCAAGGCCCAGCCCGGTGCCCTGACGCCCCTTGGAATTGCTGCCCTGCGAGAACGGCTCCAGCACGCGGCGGACATCTTCGGCTGACATGCCGGCGCCCTTGTCGGTCACGCTCAGCACGGTGGCATTGCCCTCGTCGCGCGCATCCAGAGTCACCGTCCCGCCAGACGACGAATACTTGATCGCGTTGGAAACAAGGTTCTGCCAGATCTGGCGCACAGCGCGTGCATCGGCTTCGGCCCAGACTTCGCCACTTGCCTTCAGTTTCAGTTTGACCCCGGCGCGTTCGGCCTGGTTGTCGAGCTGGCGCAGGATGGATTGCGCGGACGCGGTCAGGTCGACAGGTTCCGGCTCCAGCCGCTGGCGGTCGGCCTCGGCCTTGGCGAGGTCAAGAATATCGTCGACCAGCAGGAGCAAATCCTGCCCGCTCTCATGAATGATTTCCGGATAGTCCGCATAAGGCTCAGGCATCGGCCCGCGGATGCCCGCGCGCATCATGTCGGCATAGCCGAGAATGGCGTTCAGCGGCGTCTTCAGATCATGGCCCAGTGAGGCGAAGAAGGCGGTGCGGCCCTTCAGGCGCGCTTCGGCCTCTTCCAGCCGCGCGCGCGTTTCCAAGGTCAGGGCGCGCGCCTCTGTCAGGTCGCGCAGCACCAGCACGGCGCCGCTGTCATGTGCCTCTGCGACGAACGCCGCCTCGCGGCCATTCTTCAGGGTGACTTCGCCATGTGTGCGGCCGTTTGCCGGCTTCAGCAGGCCGACTTCCTTCTCGTCCTGCAGCAGGTTTGCCAGCAAGCCCCCGGCCTTGACGGTCTCGAGGCCGAGCAGATCCCCGCTCAGGGTCCGGATGCGGCCAAACTCGGAGACGTCCAGCAATAACAGGCCGGATTCCTGCGGCAGGCCGACATCCTGCCGGACGGTCATCATGGGCTGCGGCACCTCCGCTGGTAGCGCCGCTTCTTCCTCACGCGCTTTCAGATAGGTCCATGCCAGCAGGCCGATCATGACGAGGGCGGCAAAGGCCAGCAGCATGGCCGGCACCTGGTACGCGCTGACCGGATTGACGGGCGGCAGCAGGCCGAGCCGCACCATGATGGCTGCGGCCACGAACGCGAAGGCGCCGAAGATCGCCGCCTCGGCCGCCATGCCGGGCTTGCGCAGGTTGATGGCCGTTAACGGAGCAATGGCAAACAGAACGGTGAGCGGTGACAGGGCCGCCCCTGTCGCGGCAATGCCGAGCATGGCCAGCAAGGTCCAGCCGATCACGAGAAAGGGTCCGATCAGATCATCCGCCCGCGCGCGCGGATGCAACAGCGCTGCCCCCACCACACCTGGAAGTGCGGCAAGGCCAAGGCCGGCCAGGAGCGCGTTATCGGCCACCCCGCCTATTAACGCTGAAAGACCCAGCGCCACCGTGAGGACAAGCCAAACCAGGTGGACAAACTGTAATCTCTTTCGTGTCAGTTCGGGCAACTCGTTAACACCCCGGTGAGATTCATTAGGCATTCTGCCTGGGTCACGCATACTTTGCTGTATTTGTAATGTGTGCAGCAGGCAAGGCGAGGTTCCCCATGGGGGGAAGTTCATGCAACACTGTCGCGTGACGCGTGAGGGAGAATTAGCACATGAAATCCATCAGAATGATCGGTACTGCAATGGTTGCCCTTGGCTTGGCCATGGGGGCATCTGCGCAGTCGGGGGATCCGATTTCGGAATCGGCCGCTGTTTACGGGACTTACCAGTCCGATGTCACGGATGTGAAAGGCAAGCCTTTCTCTTCTGCCAAGGACATCGACCACGCCCTGAACTCTCTGGGCGGGCACAATCCGGACCAGCTGTCGAAAGGCTGGATCTCCTATTCCGCCCTGATCGCATCGCAGGATCCCGAATACCGGGCCGCCGTGCGTGACATCGAAAGTTTCTACGGCAGCGACGCGCTGCTGACCGGCCTGAAGAATGACGTGCGCTATGCACGCCAGCTCAGCGGCGGTGACAATGCGGTCAGCCTGTCCCTGGCAGCGACCGAGGCCGACAGCCAGCGCCTCAGCGCCACGGCGGCCTATGTGAAGGAACAAGCCTACAGCCTGCAGGGCTCCGGCTGGGCGAAAGCCAAGATCGGAAATTCCGGCGCAAAGGCCACGCGGCTGAACAGCATCCAGACGGTCGGTACGCCGGCTCGCGGACAGCTGATCTCTGCCTTCTCGGCAGCGGATATCGACAGCGTGCTGGCCGGCGCAGGCCGCACCGGCGCTCCGTCTCTGTGGGACAATGTCTCCGGCGCCGCTGATGCCGTCCGCTTCCCGGCTGCTGTGACCAGCGGCCTCGGCCTGTCCAAGAAGAAACGTGTGAAATTCGGCAAGGAACCTGTGGCCGACCAGATCGCCACGCTCGCCGCCTATCGCATTCTCGGCCAGACGGCTGCGTCTTCCAGCCAGGTCAATTCGGCCATGGCCGAGCGCGAGACCCGTGGCTGCCTGAACATGGCAAACCTCAACCTGCAGCAATGCGTTGCTGCAGCGAACCAGCAATATGAAGTTCCGTTCTGCATCGGCGAGCACGCGCTCGCCGACGTCGGACAATGCATTGGCGGCGTCTACCAATAAGCCCCAGCAGACAAGTCTCTCTCTTGACCCCCGGCACCACAATCGGTTCCGGGGGTTTCTTTTTGACGTGAGATGCCCCATCTGGCGGTCATGACGATTGCTGAAACTGCAGACGAAATCCGCGAAGAGTTTTCCTGGCTGGATGATTGGGAAGCGCGTTATGCGCACATCATCGATCTCGGCAAGGCGAACCCGCCGCTCGCCCCGGAAGAGCGGACGGAAGAGACGCGCGTGCGCGGCTGCGCCTCACAGGTCTGGATGGTCACCGACATTGAAGACGGCCGTATGAAAGTGCGGGCTGAATCCGACGCCATGATCGTGTCGGGACTGATTGCCCTGCTCATCCGCCTCTATTCCGGTGCGCAGCTGGAAGAAATCAACGGCTTCGACGCCAAGGCCCTGCTCGACGAGATCGGCGTCAGCGGCGCACTCACCGCCCAACGCTCGAACGGGCTCGCCTCCATGCTTGAACGCATCCGCACGGATGCTCAGGCGGGGCTGTCCACCGCCGGCGAAAGTTCATAGGCCACAGCGAGACGCGCCAGCGCCTCCTGCGCGGCTGCCCGCACGCCCTCTGCCTCCATGCTCCAGCGCACAATGAGCGCCGTGACGGTCGCCCGGTCGATCAGCAGGTCTTCCAGCTGCCGTATTGATCGCGTGCCAATCTCTGACTCCAGCGCCGCCAGTCGCGCCGACGGGCTTTGCCGCGTCCCGCCCCCAAAGACCGGACGGGCACGGTCTGCTGCCGGCTGGCTCGCCCGGATGAATTCATCCCGGTAACGCCCCGCCGCCGCGCTCTGGCGGACCACATCCGGGGACGCAGGCGCTGCGAAGAGGTCTGCCATCAGGCTCCGGCGCCCATCGGTGCGCAAATTCAGCAGGTCGGCCGGGCGGCGCATGGCGCGAGAGTCCAGTTCCCGTCCCGGCGCCGGGGCAGCCTCCAGCCGATCCGGGAACACGGCCTGCGCCTGAAGGCGTTTCTCTGCCTTGAGCCGCGCTACAATATGCGGCGAGACCCAGCCCGCCCGCTGGCGCCGCGTGTCCGGCCCGCGATAGGCCAGGAAGGTCTGGCGCAGGGGCGCGATCATGCCGCCATGCACCAGCACACTCATCAGGCGATGTTCGGTAAGGATTCGGCACTTTCCCATGACCTAGACCTCCACCACCGCGCCATCGAGCACGACCACGCTCGACAGGCCGACCGCCAATTGCTCGATCCAGACATCGAAATCCGGATCATCCCGGCAATCCTCTATCAGGTTGCAGCCATAGGCGACCGTGGTGCGATCGCGATTGAAGGCCCGCGCCACGCGGCTGAGACTCATGCCCAGCGCCGTGCGCAGCAGGTACATGGCAATCTGGCGGCCGCGCGCCTCGGCGGGCGAGCGGCGCTGGCGGCTGAGGATCGCCTCGGTCTTCAGGCCCAGTGCATACGCTGTCAGCGCGGCGGCGAGATAGGCCCTGTCCTCGTCTTTCCGGGGGTCGAAATCCTGCATGTCTTTCTCCTGTGATGACAGGCACAAGACTACCCGACTTCCGCAGGTGTAGGATAACTTTCCTAATTATATACTTGACAAAGCACCTTTGAAATCATAGGTATTTCTCAACGGAGCCAGTCATGACCAATCTAAATTCCCCAATTTTTCAATCCGAAGACGCTGCCCGCGAGCATCTGGAAGCCCAGCGCTGGCCTGATGGCGCGGTCTGCCCACACTGCGGATGCGTGGGGGATAAGCACGTCACGGCCATCAAGGGCGCTCGCTCCCGCCCATCTGCCGCGCACCCTGAAGGCAAGGAGCGCAAGGGCCTGTACCAGTGCAACGGATGCCGTAAGCAATTCACGGTAACGGTCGGCACTGTCTTCGAGCGCTCCAAGGTTCCGCTGCATAAGTGGCTTCTGGCAACCTACCTGCTGACATCTTCAAAGAAGGGCATGTCAGCCCACCAGCTGCACCGCACGATTGGCGTTACCTACAAGACGGCTTGGTTCATGTTTCACCGCATCCGCGAAGCCATGAAAGAGGATGGCACGTCCGGCCCTCTGGGCGGCAAAGGCAAGGTGATCGAGGCCGACGAAATGTACCACGGCAAGCGTGACGTGCCTTACAAGTCGCCTAACCGCAGAACGCCTTACACCAAGTCTGGCAAATCAGGCGGCGCACAGAAGCGCGTTATCGTTGGCCTTATCGAGCGCGGCGGCCAGACCCGCACCTTTCATGTGAACGTGGCCACCAAGAAAACCGTTCGTGAGATCCTCGTGAAGAATGCAGACCGCAAGTCGCGCCTGCACACCGATGAATCCCGCCTCTACACGACGACAGGCCAAGAGTTTGCCCGTCACCAGACTACCAATCACTCCGCTGGCGAGTATGCCCGTGGCGACGTGAACTCGAACTCAATCGAGAATGTGTTCTCCATCTTCAAGCGCGGCATGATTGGCGTGTACCAGCATTGCGGGGAAGCCCATCTGCAACGCTACCTGACTGAGTTTGACTTCCGTTATAACCGCCGCACCAAGCTTGGCTTTACGGATGAGGATCGCCACAACGCGCTTCTCAAAATGGTTGCAGGCAAGCGCCTGACCTACCGGCGGACTGGTGAAGCCGCGCTCGCATAAGCAGCGAGTGAAGCGCTTCAAAAGATGGCGAAAAAAGCAGAATCGCCCCTAGGTGGAAGTTACTTTCACAGAGGGGGCACTGAATTGGACGAAAAAGAGAATGCGGAACTCTGGGCGCAGTTGATAGCAACCAGAATGGTATCACAAACCTTTATCGGCTTATTCGCTGCGGTCCTGTCCGCACAGATTGGCCGGGAAAAAATGCTCGACACCATCGAAAAGGCAGAAGCCAGTTCAACGCGCGCGATTGCTGCATTTTTGGCGGACAAGCCGGGGGCTCCAGAGCATCTGGGGCCGATGCTTGACGATCAATGCGGTCTGATGCTTGCCGCGATCCGAAGGCAAATCCCGGACTGAATGTCAGGGCACTCTGAGCAAGATCGTGGAAATCAATTTCTGGCACATGCATCAGCTTCACTCCGATTTATTGTGATCCCTCTTACCATCCTTGGGGTGTGCGCTGGGTGAACGCCCATCCTTGTCCTTCTTCATCTCCTCATGCGGCTTTGGCTTTGCATCCATCATCCGCTTGAGGGTTTCGTTGAACTCGTCTTTGTCGGTGCCCGTCATGATCAAACCTATTTCCGAACTGAACCACGATGAATTGTTTTCGGGCTCGTGGGCAAAGGTGGCGCGAGCCGCAAACTTGATTGAAGAGCTCGAAAGAGAACTCAAACGATACCTAGAAAGCAAGCCGGCGCAAGTTGTTGGTTACGTACGAGAGCGAAACGCTATCGAAATGAAGATAGTTGGAACCGGGCTTCTGCCTGGCGCGATCTTCGGAGATATTATTCACAATCTTAGATCATCTCTGGACTTGATGGCTTGCGAATTGGCACGCCTGAATAAGATTAGCGACAAGGACGTGTATTTTCCGACTGGTGCTGATGATGCGTCTCTCACGGCATCACCCAAATACAAACATTTTAAACGAGTCGGCGCAGACGCACTCGCTGAGTTTGACCTAATTGCACGCCATATAAATGGCGGCGCCGGAAAATCTATCCGAGCAATGCACGATCTAGACATCGAGGATAAGCACAAGGCGCTCGTTCCGATCGGCAGCAAAAAAACCATCGGCGTTCGCATGAAGTACGACGTCAATGATCCCGGCGCCGGATCTTTTCAAGTTGATGTCAGTAACCTTCGCTACGAGTTCCCGGCAGGGCATTTCTTGGCTGGGCAAGACCTGATCGACACTGCCAAAAACTTCTTGGAGACAGTTGAAAAAATCCTCTCGGGCTTTGAGCAGCTCGTCGCGCGTCGCGCCGCCAACGGTCTCTCCCCTCCCTATTAGAAGCTGTACCGGCCTGTCGATTCTATCTATAGGCATGTTATCCTGCTTTGTCATCTATATAATTAGGATAACTTTCCTATTTCGACAAGTTGAATGCCCGCAATGTCTGGGGATTGCGGGTGCACTACTGGCGGGGTTTCGGGGGATAGGGTGCGCAAATGCAGAAACGGCGCAGCTGGGGAGCTGCGCCGTTTCTGTAGTCAGGTCAGAGGAGGAGCCGGGACAGCCTAGGCGGCGGCGCGGTCATGACCGCCGGACATGTCGTCTCCTGCCGGATCCGGGCGGCCCTTCTTCGGGCGCGCGCGCACCAGTTCGTCATGGCAGAGCACCTGCCTCAGCTGGCCGTCACGGCCGGCCAGGGGCAGGCGGACCCAGGCATGCATGCGGCCATCTTCCTGCTCGATCACCCCGCCGACGGGAGCGCCCCGCTCCAGCGCGGCGGCGAGACCCAGGCAATAGGCTTCACCATGCTCGCCCAGCACATCCTCGATCTGGCGGCCACGGGCCTCCATGCCGAAAATCTGGCGCAGGCGCGATCCGGCGATTCGGAAGCGTCCCGTCCCGAATCGGTCGAACTCGACAATTGAAATGCTGGCCAACATGGCGCGGAACTGGCCAGGATCCATTGATTCGCGTCGCACGAGCCCGTGCGAATCGCGCAGGCTGCACCAGTATTCGATCAGCTTTTGCTGCGAATCGGTCACGCCTTTGAAGACATTCTGTTTGCTCATTTCAGTCACCCCCAGGTGATTCGATAGAATCACCTATCGCGCGAGTGGAGTCGCGGATCAAGAGTCTTGGTGAGTTTTTCTTAACCATTCCTACCAAATGCTTTCATTTCGATTTCGAAACAAAAGTATTCGATAGTGAATATTACTCGCGCTCTGATTTGCCGAGGCCCATTTGCTTGGCGAGCATTGAGCGTTGCTTGGAATAGCCCGGCGCCACCATGGGGTAATCGGCCGGCAGCCCCCATTTCTCGCGGTATTCTTCCGGGGTCATGTCGTATTTGGTACGCAGGTGGCGTTTCAGGGATTTGAACTTCAGCCCGTCTTCAAGACAGATCAGGTAATCTTCCCCAATGGATTTGCGCACAGAGACCGCCGGCTTCAGCGGCTCTTGGCTCACCTCTTTCACCTGGACGCTTTCCAGAGAGGAATGCACCAGCCGGATAAGTTGCGGCACGTCTTCTGCCTGCAACGCATTGTTGCTGACATAGGCCGCCACAATCTGCGTCGTCATTTCCAGAAATTCGATCCGGCTGCCAGCCGGACTCGTGGTGTCAGTCATCTCGCATCCCCATCCTTGCGAATAACCAATCGGGGTTACCCTAAGATTGAGACTGATTCACGCATAAATCGCAGTATTTATTACACGATCCACCCAGTTTTTCGCGTACCGGTGGTATGTTTGGTATGTGCTGCCAATCTAACCCGTCGTGATGAAGGACAGGAGCAGGACAAAGCCGAGCAGGATCGCCGTCCAGATCGCCATGCCACTGGCCAGACCGCCCCGTGCCAGTTCGCCTCTCGGGCTGAATGTGTCCTCGATCCGCTCATAAGCCCGGCCGGTCAGCTTGAAGAAGATGCCCGACATGGCCGGCCCCACTTTTTGCCAGACCGTCCCGGTCCAGGTCGCCATGCCATAACCGGCCTTGCGATAGAGCCAGTCGCTGTCGAGCACCACGCCGGGTTTCTCAGGCGGATACCAGCCGAGGCGTTTCAGCATCACAAAGGCGAAGATCGCCAGAACCAGCAATTGCATCTGGGTCAGCACATGATCCAGCGTGAACGGCTGATATGCCATCGCCTCTTCCCGGTATGGCAGCAGATTGTAGAGCCACTCATAGCCGAAGCCCGGAACAATCGCCGGCACGCCAACCGCAATACAGATGAAGGCGGCGAGCCCCATGGCGAGCAGCATGTTGAAGGGCGCTTCCTTAACACGTTTGCCGCTGTCATGGCCGAAGAAGGCAAAGTACGGGATCTTGATGCCCGAATGCTCCAGCACACCGGCCGAGGCAAACAGCAGCATCAGCCACACGATTGTGTACCCTTCCTTGCCGACGGCCGTCATGGTCAGCGACTTGGCGGCAAAGCCCGAGAAGAGCGGGAAGGCCGAAATCGACATCGCGCCGATGATGCAGAACACCGTGGTCCACGGCATGGATTTGTAGAGCCCGCCCAGTTCCGATGCCTTGGTCGTGCCGGTGCGATACAGCACCGCGCCCATGCTCATGAACAGGAGCCCCTTATAGATGATGTGGCAGAAGGCATGCGCCGATGCGCCGTTCAGGGCGAGCGCATTGCCCACCCCCGCCGTGCCCAAGCCGATGGCACAGATCATGAAGCCGACCTGGTTGTTCAGCGAGTAGGCGAGCACCTTGCGCAGATCGTTCTCGATGACGGCGAAGAAGACCGGGAAGACGGTCATCACCGCGCCAATCCAGATCAGCGCGTCATGGCCGGGGAACATGCGGGCGAACGCATAGACGGCCAGCTTGGTCGTGAAGGCCGACAGGACGACCGCGCCGACCACCGTGGCCTTCGGATAGGAATCCTGCAGCCAGTTGTGCAGGAAGGGGAAGGCCGCCTTGATGCCTAGGGCAATGAAGACGAGCAGTGCGCCCGGTTCGTTCAGGCTGGTGAAGGCCGAGATCGAAAGGTCGCCGCGTGACTGGTAGACATAGCCGATGCCCGCCAGCAGCAGCACTCCGGACAGGATCTGGACGCCGAGATAGCGCATGGAGGCAAAATAGGCCGCGCGTGTCCCTGCTCTCAGGATCAGGAAGACGGAGGTAATCGCCGTCAGCTCCCAGAACACGAACAGGGTCATCATGTCGCCGGAGAAGGTCGCCGCGACGGCCGCGCCCGCATAGGCAATGGACATGCCGTCCTGCAGGCGGTCATCCGTGTGCCACGCATAGATCGCATTCAGGAGCGCCGCCAGCAGGAAGGCGAGGCCGAAAATGTAGCTCAGATTGTCAACCCGATAGAACACCATTTCCAGCCCGAGCGCTTCGCCGGTCAGGAGGTTGAGGTTCCGGTCGGCCATCGAGACCAGCAGGATGGCGATGATCGGCGCCGCAATGGTCAGGCCCTGGCGCACGCGCCGGACCGGCAGGAACAGGGCCACAAGGCCCACCGCGATCAGGAGCCAGCCGGGATTCAGCATGGAGAGCAAACCAGTCATCAGAGCTCGTCTCCTTCGTCGGGATAGGTCGGGGATGTGTCAGGCGCGGCCGGAACATCCGGGTCAATGTCCGCAGGCGGTCCGCCCGGATCGCCATAATAGGTTTCGCTCCGGCGCAGAAGCCGGCCCAGCGGCCAGCCCATCAACACGACGAAGGCGAACGAGGCAAAGCCCCAGATCGCATAGAAGCCGGTGGCGCCTGCCATATGGATATATTCATGGCGGTCGACAGCAAGGTCGACGACGATGAGGAAAGCCGAAAGCAGGCCGATGCCCCAGAAGATCGCCGTGCCCGCCAGCTTGGACTCGGTCCAGCCGAACAGGATCTTCGCCATAGGGTGGACGCCATCATCGGACGGCGTGTGCAGCCGGTGCGCCTGTTCTGCGGCGCGTTTCACGAAGCGGCCGCTGGTGTCGCGGGTATCGTTTGGCGTGTCGTCGCTCATGGCTGACCTCCAGCGAAGGCAGGGGATGCCGGGTTCTCAAAGGCTGGCGACAGGAAGTCTGCCAGAGGCCCGACAAGGAAGAACAGGATCACACACAGCGCCGCCGTCACAACGGGCGCCGCCACGGTAAAGAAGGGCGCGCCTCCCGGCCGCTTGAACGGTCTTGGCTCCGGCGTGCCCGGTGCCGGCATCAGGGCCAGGATCGGGATCGGCAGGAGATAAGCGATATTCAGCAGCGAGGAGATAATCAGGACATAAGGCACAAAGCCTGTGCCCCGGTCGATCGCGCCTTGCATCAGCTCATACTTCGCCCAGGCGCCTGCCATGGGCGGAATGCCGATGATGGACAGGGTGGCGATAAAGAAGGCGATGAAGACCAGCGGCATCTTGCGGCCAAGGCCTCTCATGTCGGAAATATTGGTCAGGCCGGTGGCGACATAGATCGCGCCTGCGCACATGAACAGGGTCATCTTGCCGACGGCATGGGCTGCGATCTGCAGCGCGCCGCCCATGAAGCCGGCCTGCGTCGCCAGCATGGCCCCGAGCGTGATGTAGGACAGCTGCGCGATGGTCGAATAGGCCAGCCGCGCCTTGAGATTGTCCTTGGTCATCGCGACCAGAGACGCGACGATGATGGTGAAACATGCCACCCCGAGCACGAACTCCCGCCCCGGCGTGGCGTTCAACAGGTCTTCGCCGAAAATGTAGATCGAGACCTTCATCACAGTAAAGACACCCGCCTTCACAACGGCAACCGCGTGCAACAGGGCCGATACCGGGGTTGGCGCAACCATCGCGTTGGGCAGCCAGAAATGGAACGGCATCAGCGCCGCCTTGCCGATGCCGAAGGCAAACAGGATCAGCAAGGCGCTGGCCACGGCCGGATCGAGATTACGTCCGGCCAGCAGCCCGCCCTGGACGAAGTCGAGGTTCTGGCCCGCCAGAACCCAGGTCCACATGATGGCCATCAGGAACAGGCCGATGGAGGTGCCCAGCAAGGTCAGCAGATAGATCCGTCCGCCCCGCTTGGCCGCGGCATCGCCCTTGTGCGCGACCAGTGGATAGGTCGACAGGGTCAGCACTTCGTAGAACACGAACAGGGTGAACAGGTTTGCCGACATGGCGACGCCCATGGCGCCGAAAATGGCAATGGCGAAACAGATATAGAAGCGCGTCTGGTTACGCTCGCGGTTCCCGCGCATGTAGCCGATGGAATAGAACGAGTTCACGATCCACAGGCCGCTCGCGACGAGCGCGAACAGTGCGCCCAGCGGCTCCAGCTTGAAGGCAAAATCGAGCCCCGGCGCGGCCTGCCCCACATAGAGCTGGGGGACTTCCCCGCCAGCCACTTTCGTGGCGAGCGCAATGACCACACCGAACAGGACGGTCGAGCCGACCAAAGTGACGCCTTCCCGGACATTCGAGAACGCTCCGGTCACGGCAATCCCCGCCGCAATCAGCAAAGGCAGGCACAGGGCAGCCCAGATCAACAGCTCAGAGCTCATCAGAAGGCCTCCAGTCCGAACGCGGCGGCGGCGGCGTCACGCGCCAGGCCGAGCGGCAGTTCGGTCGTGATACCGAAATAGATATTTGCCAGCGCCAGCACCCAGAGCGGAACCAGCAACAGGATTGGCGCTTCCTTGCGCGACTTGCGCGGATTGATCGGCGGCCGGAAGAAGATCGCCTCCAGAATGCGGCCCATATAGATCACCGCAAGGAAGCTGGAGAAGACGACGAATACGACGGCCCACCACATGCCCTGATCGAACAGCGCGTAGCCGAGCTGCAGCTTGGACTGGAAGCCTGCGGTCAGCGGCACGCCGATCAGCGACAGCGCTGCGATCGCAAAGCCGGTCATCGTCCATGGCGCGGTGCGGCCGAGGCCCGCAAAATCGCGAATGGTGGTGCCCTGGAAGGTCAGGACCACACCGGCCACCGCCATGAAGAGCGCGCCCTTGATCATGGCGTGGTTGAGCAGATGGAAAAGGCCCGCACTGACGCCAGCGACTGTGCCGATGGACACGCCGAGAATCATGTAGCCCACTTGGGCGACGGAGGAATAAGCCAGCGTCCGGCGTACATCGGTCTGGAAGACCGCCTGAAAGCTGCAGGTGATCATCGCCGCGAGGCCCAGCGGCATTAGCAAGTAGGTGAAAGTCGCCTGCTCGAATGCGAATTCCGGACGGAACACGGTGAACAGGAACCGGATCAGCGCATAGAGCGCGACCTTCGTCGCCGTGGCCGACAGGAACATGGTCACGAAGCTTGGCGAGTAGGCATAGGCGTTTGGCAGCCATTGATGCAGCGGCCAGACCGCCGCCTTAAGGCCAAGTCCGACAATGATGAACGCAAAGCCAGCTTCAACGCTGCGATTACCCGCCAGCGATGGCAGCATTTCGGCAATCTGGGCGATGTTCAGCGTACCCGTCGCCGAATAGAGGAAGCCGACGCCAATGATATAGAAGCTGGCGCCCAGCGTGCCCATGATCAGGTAGTTGAACGCGGCCGGCAGGGCCCGGCGGTCCCGCCCTGCGCCCAGCGCGACCAGCACATAGGTGGAGATCGACGAAATCTCGAGGAAGACGAACAGGTTGAAAGCGTCGCCCGTGATCGCAACGCCGCTAAGGCCCGCAAAGCAGACGAGGAAGGCGGAATAGAACAGCGGGTGCTTGCGCTCAGGGATCTCCGCCTTGACCGTCGGCCATGAGAAAATCGTGGACAGCACACCAATGACGGCCACCAGCAACAGGATCATGGAATTGAGCGCATCGACGCGAAGCGTGATGCCGATGGGCATAGGCCAGTTGCCAACATCATAACCGACGACGCCAATTGGAGAGGCCTGCACCTGTCCCACCAGGATCAGAGCGCAGAACAGCGAAAACACTGTGGCCGCAATACTGATGAGCCAGGACAGCCGACCACTTGGCAGGATCGCCAGCAGCGGCGCCAGGAACAACGGCACCATGATCAATAGTGCGGGTGCGTGAAGCAACGCCCAGCGGGGCGCGGTATCCAGAAGCAGGTCGATCATGCCAGCGCCTCTTTCTCAGCTGCTTCCTGCTCGGCTTCCTGAGCGATAGCGGTCTGCATATCGATTTCGCGCACTTCGTCGGCCTCGATTGTGCCATAGGCTTCGCGAATGCGGACGATCAGGGCGAGCCCGACCGACAGGGTCGCAACGCCCACCACGATGGCGGTCAGCATCAGGACATGTGGCAATGGGTTGGAGTAGGTGTGCACCAGATCGGCCACGCGGTCGCCGCCAGCAGACGCCGTCAGTACGGCGTCGATGGCTGCATGCGGAGCCTCTTCACCATGACCGCCAGATGTGTCCGGGTCCATCAGGATCGGCGCGGTGCCCCCGGCCACGATGCCGAGCGTCACATAGAACAGGCAGATCGAGGTCTGGAACAGGGACAGGCCCACCAGCCGCTTGATCAGATTTCCGGACGCAAACGTGATGTACAGGCCGATCATCATCAGCCCGATGACCGCCCAGTAATTTGCGCGCTCAAGAATGAATAGCAGCATCGGTCTACCAGTCCTCGTCGCGGATTTCGGCCACGCGGCCGGCAAAAGCATAAAAGATGGTCAGCATGGCGCCGGACACACCGAACAGAACGCCCAGTTCGATCAGGATAATGCCGACATGCTGGCCGTGATGGCCGCCCGGCTCTTCCTGGAACAATGCCTGATATTCAAGGTATTGCCCGCCCTGGAACAGGGCCCAGAAGCCCACGCCGGCATACAGCAGCACGCCGACGGCGGCCAATGACCGGGTAAAGGCCGGCGGCACGGCCCGCATAGCCGATGGCACACCAAAAACGAGGGCATACAGGATGACAGCTACGGCAAGGATCACGCCGGCCTGAAAGCCGCCGCCGGGCCCGAAATCACCATGGAACTGAACGTACAGGCCGAATAGAACAATGACCGGAATCAGCGCTTTGGTGATCACCCGCAGGATGACGTGATGGTCGCTCTTCATGAGTCCGTCTCCTCATCTTCTGCTTCTGGTTTCTTGTTGGCCTTGGGCAGGCTCTTGTCCTCGTTGCGGATGGTTTCGGCGAGCGAACGCTCTCCGAAGCCGAGCAACAGCGCCACGGCGATACCGGCCACGAACACAACCGTCGTTTCGCCCAGCGTATCGAAGCCACGGTAGCTGCCGAGGACCGGGGTCACGACGTTCTCGATGCCGGTGTCAAACCAAGCGACCCGCAGATAGGTGAGGCCGACGCCCGTATTGGCGGGTGAGTTCGGATCACCCACGGCTGGCAAATCAACCGTCGCATAGATCAGCATGATGCCTGTGGCGATGCAGACAAGCAAAGGCCCGAGCTGGCGGAGCGATTTCTGCGGCTTGGCCGTCCGCGAGGTCAGCAGCATGGCGCCCAGCAGGACCGCGGTGGACATGCCCGCCCCAACGGCCGCTTCGGTAAAGCCCACATCGACCGCGTCCACGGCGACATACCAGACAGCAGACACAAGCGAATAGATGCCGGACAGCATCACGATGGCAAACAGGCTGCGCAGGCGGGCAATCGCGATGCCCACTACGAACAAGAGGCCAAGCAGGACGATGTTGACCAGCGCCATGCCGATATCGGGTTCACTCATCGCCATCAGGATCCCTGCCCTTCCTTGTCATGCGTGCTGACCGGTCCGATCAGCGGCTGCAGGCCAGCCGTATGCGCTGCATTTGCCGCCGCGTGCGACGAGGCGGGGCTGGTCAGATAGATGAAGACGAAGATGGCGACCAGCTTGCTGACGACCATCCAGTCGGGCGCCATCATGGCCATGCCGAGCAGCAGCAGCGTCGCACCTGACGTGTCCGTGATGCTGGCGGCGTGAAGGCGGGTATAGAAATCCGGGAAGCGCAGCACGCCCACGGTGCCGATCAGGCACAGCAGCCCGCCTGCCAGGCACAGGGCCGCGCCAAGCGGGAACCGGATGACCTCCCACCAGGCCGGAAGGGATACAAGGAAATCAGACATTGCCACCTCCCTGCCCGCGACGCACCAGCGGAACCTGGAACGACCGGTAGCGGAAGAATTTCAGGATCGCGATGGTCGAGACGAAATTGATCAGCGCGTAGAGGATGGCGATGTCGAGGAATTGCGGACGCCCCATCACGAAGCCGAGCAGGCCAAGCGCCAGCACGGTCTTGGTGCCGAAAGAGTTCACAGCCAGTACGCGGTCATACAGCGTCGGCCCGGCAATGGCGCGGATCAGCAGGAGCAGCATCCCGAACAGGACGGCAATCAGGGCGGCGGCGGTCATGCGGGTCTCCTCTTCCCGTCGGCGGCTTCGCGCGACCGGCGATCCATTTCGGCAAAGGCTTCCGGCTGGGCTTCCTGCTCGTAGAGCGCATGGACCAGCATCTTGTCACCTTCGATCTCGACCGTAACGGTGCCGGGAGTCAGCGTGATGGAATTGGCGAAGGTTACCTTGGCCAGATCGGTTTCACAGGCGGTCTTAACCTTCACCAAGGCCGGAGATATGTCCATTTCGGCCTTCAGGCAGGCCTTCACCACGGTCCAGTTCGCCTTGGCGATTTCCTTCATCAACCATGGGAAGTAGAGGGCAAAGCCGACGATGCGCACATAAGGCGCGCCTTCACGGTCTATGATGTCGAGCCGGTAGGCCAGGATCAGACAGACGGCCACCGAGACGGCGCCCAGTGTCAGCAGCAAAGGTGTGTAATGACCAGACATGCCCAGCCAGAAGCCGACCAGTGCAACCAGCAACCCCAGAAAGTACGCCACTCGCGCCCCTTTCATCGATGACCCAATACAATGAACGCCCTGACCTAAAGGGCCACGCGCGTCTTGGAAAGTGCTTTTCGGGTGGTTTACTGCCCTTACCTGCCAAAAACGAGTCGGGCTGTGCGCTGTGGCGAGGAGAAGCTGGCTTCCTCATTGGCAGGCACGTCATCCATCGCGGAGGACAGGGCACTTGGCGAAAAGGCCGATGAGAGCGACCAGTTCCAGTACCTTAGCGTGGTCTGTGCCTTGGCCACGGTCATGATTTCATAGATCTCGGCAACGCGCGCGAAGTCGGGGTCGATCTCGCCCGTTTCGGTTTCCAGGTTGCGTTTCAGGCCTGCCCATAAAACGGGCAGGAAATCCCGTTTCACGCCAGTGCCCTTGCACAGGACCGCAATCCCCTCGCCGCCCGCATCGGTCAGGATTTTCGCCGCCGTGACCGGTTTCAGGCCGGCAAGGTAGCCAATTTCCTGCGCCAGTTCGGAATCCATCCCGTCGAGCGCGGCAGCATTGATGGCGTCCTCGAGACTGTCATACGGGCTCTTGTCGATGGCCGCGCGGTTGCGCTGGCGCCGCTCGATCAGTTGCAGCGCTTTGCGGGTAACCGGATCGGACCAGTTCTCTTCTGCCGCCAGTTCAAACACATCGCGACAGGTATCGATCACTTCCAGCCGGTCGGCCGCATGGCGTTGCAGGATTTTCTTGCGGGTTGCGCTGTCACTCCACCAGAACATGGCCATGGCCTGGGACGGCTTGGTCTCAAGACGCTCGACCAGGAGCGGGCAAAGGCTTTCGTCGCCGCGCGAGCGGGCCACCAGCTTGTCGATGGCCTGTTCCGGCATGATCGCGCCATTGTTGGTCAGCATCGCCTTGACCACAGGGATCTCGGCGAATTCGGCGAGGTATTCACAGACCGAATCCGGCACCAGCTTGCGCTGGGCAATGATCATCCGGTGATCCTGCGAGCCTGACATGCAGATTTCCCGCAAATCGCAGGCGTCATAGCCCTCATTGGCCTCCAGCACATGCTGTGCGACGCGATAGGAGCACTGGCCGAGATAGCGCAGGACGCGCTTGGGCGCCTCCCGATGGTTCGACAGGCGGCGGGCGCACATTTCGCGGTCATATTCCTCGGCGTGGAACAGCACTTCCAGCAGGATATCGCCCACCATGTGACGGTCCTGATGCGCCAGACGTGAGGCTGGCATGGCAACAAGGTCAAGCAATCGCCGGAACAGCGCGTTGCGCGCGCGACCGGTCTGCTGCGTCAGCAAGGGCTCCAAGGGGTCTTCCATACGTTTGGCCGTTTTCGCATTGGCGAAAACTCTTGCAGCAAACGGTTAACGGTCTGTGGAGATGACGGCAGGCTTCAGTTCCGCTCTGAACGGCCGGGGTGTACTACCATCAACAGAAGGCTGCACACCAGCATGACAATGGCCAGCATGAACAGCATGCCCCCGTCGGTGGCAGTGCTCTGCGGGTCGAGCGAGACCGGAATTTCCCGGCCGAGCCAGGGTGACAGATGCATGGCGACAGCGCCGCCGAGCACGCCCGCCGACAGAAAGGCCCCGAACCGGCGCGTCATGGGCAGAAGCAGGAACAGGGCCGCCACCAGCTCGATCAGGCCCACCGCCACGCGGCCTGCCGGTTCATAGAGGCTGATGCCCGATTTCGTCGCGATGGTCTGGAACACGATGTTCTCGCCCGGCGGGTCAAAGAACTTCACCATGCCTTCCGGCGGATTGGGCAGAGGGTGAATGGTCGCCTGGACGAACATCGCGACCAGAAACAGGGCCAGGGCCCAACTCACAAGATGCCGGAACAGACGCATTCTACATACCTTTTACCGGTGGGCCGTTAGGCGGAAGCTAACCATACCCTGCCGCCGTGGCAACTGAGCTCTGCGCGAAGATACCGTGACACCGGGCCGGTCAGGCCTTTGCCATCAGGGCTACCAGATCATTCGCTGACACCGCGTGTCTGGTAAATCCGAAACTGCCCTCACTCAGCAACTCCCGCGCAGCATGGGTGAGGGCGCCATAGGCCGTATTGAACAGGAGCGGGCCAAGACTCAGTCTTTTCACGCCAGTTTCGGCCAATTCCTGCAGGGAAAGGGGCCTGCTGTCTGGAATCGCCAAAACGTTCACGGGACGGTCGACACTGGTGATCACGCTCCGAATATCATCCAGGGAGCGCAATCCCGGCGCATATAGCACATCCGCCCCGGCCTCCTGATAGGCCTGAAGCCGGGCAATCGTATCGGCCAGATCCGGCACGCCTGTGAAGAAATTCTCTGCCCGTGCGGTGAGGGTGAACTGGAAAGGCAGGGCTCGCGCCGCTTCGACTGCTGCCCGTACCCGGTCGGCTGCTTCCAGAATATCGTATTGGGGCGCGTCCGGATTGCCGGTGAAATCCTCGATCGAGCCGCCAACGAGCCCCGCCTCGGCCCCCAGCCGGATAGTTTCAGCGCAGTATTCCGGGTGATGGCCAAAACCATTCTCCAGATCCGCACTGAGCGGCAGATCGGTCGCTTCGGCCAATTTGCGGATATGCATCATCTTCATGTCGCGGGTGATCTCGTAGTCGCCTAGACCCTCGCTGGCGGCAAACCCTGCGCTGGATGTCGCCAAGGCATCATAGCCGAGCGCAGCAAGTATCTTCGCTGAACCCGCGTCCCAGGGATTGGGCAAGAGGAACATGCCCTCCCGCTCATGAAGTGCCGCAAATGCTGCGCCGCGCTCGGTTTGTGAAGTCATGTCCTGCTCTCCTTTGTGCCAGTAAGGATCAGCACGTGTGCATATGGCATCCCACCCGTTTCTTGCGCATCGGTGATGGACATCAGTCTTCATGTGTCGCAAGGCCGGGGGCTTTCCATAACGGGGCCGTCTTCATACAGTCCCGCCAGCTGTTCCGGAGTGGGCATGTCAGACAAGATGGACGACTTCATCGACGAGATGGCCGAAGATGCGGCCGAGGATATCTCGTCCCCCGTCAGCGGGGTCAGCGAAGCGATCGGTGCTGGCGCATCCTTGCTGGCGACCGCGAACCATTGGCGTGCCCGCCAGCTGCGCCGCGGCGTGAAGATCGAACTGCCGGCCTATCTGATGGTCCAGCTCAGCTGGTTCATGGCCTTCGGCCTGCAAATGGTCCTGTTCCCCTACCTGATTACCGGCCGCGAACACCTCCATATGGACGGTCTGGCGCTGGGCCTTGCCAATATGGCGCTGTCGGCCCCTTCGGTCATCTTCCTGCTCATCGGCGGTGTGGTGGCCGAACGCGCAGACGGCAAGCGCCTGCTCATCATCCTGCACCTGCTGGCGGCAGCCCCGGCGCTGTTCCTTGCGCTGGCCGTGGCCCGCGGTGAACTCTCCTATCCTGCCATGATCATATATGGCCTGACCATCGGCACGGTCGGCGCCTTCATGATGCCGGCACGCGATTCCATCGTGAATGAAGTGGTCGAGCGACGCATGCGGGTCGGCTCCGGCGTGACCCTGCAACTCGGCGTGACGCTCGCCACGATGGCGCAGTTCCTGGCCCAGATCGGCGGCCTGATCGTGGGCGGCTATGCCGACAAACGCACCCAGATGCCGGACTGGCTGGGCGGCTTCGGCATCGGCCCGATCCCGGCTGAACAACTCCTGGCCATTCAGGGCATCATCCTGGCCCTCGGGGCCGGGTTTGCCCTCTGGCTCGGGCGCGGCCGGCAGATCGTGACCGGCGGCAAAGGCATCAAATCCGCCCTCGGCGACATTGCCGAGGGCTTCCATGCGGTCCGGTCCGACGGCAAGCTCTGGGCCATGACCGCGCTGATGTTCGGCGTCGGTATTTTCGTGATTGGCGCTTTCCTGGTCGTGCTGCCCATCGTGAACCGGGACGTCTACGGCTTCGGGTCAGACGGCATCCGCGACATGTTTGTCACCTTCTGGATGGGGGCGTTCGTCTCATCCGTCGTGCTGTCGATCTTCAAGCGCATCAAGCGTCAGGGCCGCCTGTTGCTGATTGCGCAATTCCTCGCCTCGATCAGCATCCTCGCCATGATGTGGCAGGTGCCGCATTACGTCTTCCTCGGCATCGTCTTCATCTGGGGTCTGGCCGCCGGCATCTCCATCGCGATGAGCCGCTCCATCGTGCAGGACGCCGCGCCGAAGGAAAAGCTCGCCCGCGTCCTGTCGATCTACCAGCTTGGCTTCATGGCCGGCGCACCGTTCGGCGCCGCCATCATGGGCGCACTGGTCGACCTGTTCGGCCCCCAGAAAATCGCCATTGTCCCGGCCGGCGGCATGATCACCCTGATCATCTGGATGGTGTTCTTCACGCCTGTCTGGAACATGAAGGGCTCGGCCTGGCTGGAGCATCAGGAGCGCAACTGACGGCTTTGTGTAGATGACACGGGGGCCAAACGCTTCTATCGAAACCCTCATGAGTTCCCGCCCGCGCGCCCATATTCACCTGTCCAGCATTGCCGCCAATTGGCAGGCCATCGACCGGCTGAATCCGACCGCCACCACGGCCGCCGTGGTCAAGGCGGATGGGTATGGGCTGGGCGCGGCAAAAGTGTCCCGCACCCTGGCCAGGGCGGGGTGCAGCACGTTCTTTGTTGCCCATTTCGAAGAAGGGACGGCATTGCGCCAGGCGCTCGGCTTCGGACCGCGCATTTTCGTCCTGAACGGGCCGACCGGCAGCCATCTGCGCACCTATCGCGAAGCGGATCTGACACCGGTCCTGTCCAGCGAGGAACAGGTGGAGCTGTGGGCCCGGGCGCCGCGCGGGGCCTGCGCGCTACATTTTGATACCGGCATGAACCGTCTGGGCCTCTCCTCCAGCGTGCTGACACACCGGCGCGACGAGTTGCACAAGCTGCAACCTGTCCTGATCATGAGCCATCTGGCGTGCGGTGACCTGCCGGACCATGCCCTCAACCGGGTCCAGCTGGACCGGTTCACAGAGATTGCGTCGGCCTTCCCCGACACGCCCGCCAGCCTCGCCGCCTCGTCCGGATGCTATCTCGGCAAGGCCTATGCATTTGACCTGACCCGGCCGGGCATCGCGCTCTATGGCGGCTCAACCCCGCCGGAGACTGTCCGGCTGGAACCGACGGTCACCCTGGAAGCGCGCATTCTCAGCGTCTTCTCCGCCAGGGCCGGTGAGAGTGTCGGCTATGCTGCGACCCATACGCTGGAGCAGAACACGACTCTCGCCACTGTCGCGCTCGGTTATGCCGACGGCATCCCGCGATCCGGCGGCAATACGCTGATCGGCTATCTCGATGGCACGCCCTGCCCGGTGCTCGGACGCATCTCGATGGACCTCATCACGATTGATGTTTCAAAGGCACAGGCTGAAGCAAAATCAGGCGCGCGCGTTGAATTCCTCGGCACGCATGCCAAACTCGAAGAACAGGCGACCCGCGCAGGTACGCTAGGGTATGAATTACTTACAGGACTGAGCAATCGTGTCGAACGTGTCTACCCGTAAGCGCGGGCTTCCCAATCCCCTGCAATGGATCGGCGCTGCCGTGATCGGCCTCTTCGCGGAGATCGGCCGGTTGTCGGTCTTTGCGGCCAAGGTGAAATTCGCGGCTGTGACGCCCCGCTGGTATCTCGGCCAGGTCTGGCGGCAGATGGTCAATATCGGCTTCTATTCCCTGCCTGTTGTCGGCATGTCAGCCGTCTTCATCGGCGCGGCGCTGGCCCTCAACATCTATGAAGGCGGCAGCCGCTATGGCGCAGAGCAATTCGTGCCCAGCATCGTCGTGCTCGGCATCACGCGGGAGCTTGGCGCCACAATCACCGGCCTGATGCTGGCGGGCCGCGTCTCGGCGGGCATCTCGGCCGAGATCGGCGCGATGCGCGTGACCGAGCAGATTGACGCCCTGGAGACGCTGTCGGCGTCGCCTTATCGCTATCTCTACGCGCCGCGCTTCCTTGCCGCGATCATCGCCCTGCCGCTACTGGTCCTGGTCGCCGACGTGATCGGCATCATGGGCGGCTGGCTGGTCAGCGTCTATGCGCTCGATTTCGACTCCACCACCTATCTGCGCAACACGATCGACTTCGTGACCAATGAGGACATCATTGTCGGCCTCATCAAGGCCGTCGTGTTCGGGGCGGTGATTGCCATCATGGGCTGTTATCAGGGCGACCGGTCCGAAGCCGGCGCGACCGGCGTTGGCCGCGCGGCCACGCTCTCCATGGTCGGCGCCGCTGTGCTGGTGCTGGCGGCCAATTACCTTATGTCCACCCTGTTCGTGGAGATTGGCCTGTGAGCACGCCCATCCTGAAACTCGACAACGTCAAGAAATCCTTCGGGCCGAAGGATGTGCTCAAGGGCGTCGATCTTGAGGTGCAGAAGGGCGAAAGCCTCGTCATTCTGGGTGGCTCCGGCTCCGGCAAGTCCGTCATGCTGAAGAATGCGCTCGGCCTGATGACGCCGACCGCCGGCACGATCTGGTTTGACGGCCAGGACGTCACCAAGGCGACCGGCAGGACGCGCGAGAAGATGCGCGCCCGCATCGGGATGCTGTTCCAGTCCGGCGCCCTGTTCGACTCTCTCACCGTCTGGGAGAATGTCGGCTTCCGCCTGTTGCAGGTCGACAAGATGCGGCGCAAGGATGCCAAGGAACAGGCCCTCGAGACGCTGAAAAAGGTCCGCCTCGGCCCGGATGTGGCCGACCTTTACCCGGCAGAAATCTCCGGCGGTATGCAGAAGCGCGTCTCGCTCGCCCGCTCGATCATTTCCAAGCCGGACCTGATCTTCTTCGACGAGCCGACGACCGGCCTCGACCCGATCACCGCTGATGCGATCAACGATCTGATCCTCGAACAGGTGCACAATCTCGGCGCCGCAGCCGTCTCGATCACGCACGACATGGCCTCGGCCCGCAAGATCGCCGACAACATCGCCATGCTCTATGAAGGCAAGATCATCTGGCACGGCCCCGCCGACATCATCGACAATAGCGGCAACGAATATGTCGACCAGTTCGTCCACGGACGAGCCGAAGGCCCGATCCAGCCGGCGATCTAGTCGTGCGCCTGCTCCTGACCCGGCGAATGAGAGGATCCTGCGGGGCCTGAGGCCGCATTCAGATCGTGCAGAATCGCATTCGACAACGCGATTGACGTCTCCGTCAGGCTGACCGCACCCACGGCTCCCGTCATGCGGCGATCCACTTCGACTGGGTCTCCATAGAATTCATGGGCAAACTGGCGCAGCGGCAGCAATTCCGCCACTGGCTCCTGGAAATTCAACTGCAAGGCGGTGAGCGATGACAGGATCACCTTGTCCTTGCTCTCCATACTGAGCAATTTCTTCGCATTCTCATAGCGCATGTGCTCCTGCATCTTGGCAAGGTGATCCGGGCCGTTCTTGACCACGGCTTTCAATTCGTCCTTTAGAATTTCTTCTGTAAAGGTCTCACCGAACACTTTTCTTCCCGCCAATAGCGCCGTGGGAAAGACGCGCTCCCGATCAATCCTCCCTGAATCGGCTGGATCGTCGTCCACTCGAGCAATGAATTCCAGCAAGGTGGAGAGGGTCGTGGCGGCCGCGAAGCGGACCAGGGAAGTGCCCTCACCAGCCGTCATCTCCTTGATCTCTTCGTACGTCGACAACCGACCGAGAACAATAATCAGGACAACAATTGCCGCGATCACGGCGATGATAATCCATAGCAGCATGATGAATCTCCCTGCTGGCTCTGCGCCCAAGCCGGGAGCAACACACTCATGGGTAGAAACTATTTAAAATACGTAACTTTTTCGGCCACAGTCGGGCGGTACCGTTTCCGCGATCCCCCTCTTTCCCCGCCATGCAAACCCCCATATCTCTTTAAGCATGGCCAAGACCGCGACGACTGCCTTTGTGTGCCAATCCTGTGGCGAAGTTCACTCCAAATGGAGCGGCAAATGCGCGGGCTGTGGCGAGTGGAACACGCTGGTTGAGGAGACCGTAGGCGGCACGCCAGGCGGCCTCGCTGCGCCCAAGGCGGGCACCAAGCGGTCCGGCAAGACGGAATTCGTCGCCCTCAACGCCGAGACCGAAACGCCGGCCCGAATCGTGATGGGTGTGGAGGAGCTCGACCGCGTCTTCGGCGGCGGCATCGTGCCCTCCTCCGCCACCTTGATCGGCGGCGATCCCGGCATCGGCAAATCGACGCTCCTGCTCCAGGTCGCCGCGCGGCTCGCCCGCAATGGTGTGAAGACGGTCTATGTCTCCGGCGAGGAGGCGGCCGCCCAAATCCAGGAGCGCGCCAAGCGGCTGAAGGTCGCCGAAAGCCCGGTCGATCTCGCAACCGAAACAGACCTCCGCAAGATCCTGTCGGCGCTGAAAGCGGCCAAGCCGGATTTCGTGGTCATCGATTCCATCCAGACCATGTGGTCCGACAGTCTCGAGGCCGCGCCCGGTTCGGTCAGCCAGGTCCGCGCCTGTTCGCAGGAACTGACCCGCTGGGCCAAGAAATCCGGCGCGGCGCTCGTGCTCGTCGGCCACGTCACCAAGGAAGGCAATATTGCCGGCCCGCGCGTGGTCGAGCACATGGTCGATGCCGTCTTCTATTTCGAAGGCGAACGCGGCCACCAGTTCCGCATCCTGCGCGCGGTGAAGAACCGGTTCGGGCCGACCGACGAGATCGGCATTTTCGAAATGCACCAATATGGCCTCGCCCCGGCGAAGGAACCGTCCGCCCTGTTCCTGTCGACGGATGGGGATGGCGAAGGCGGCGCGGCCGTCTATGCCGCGATGGAAGGCTCACGTCCCGTGCTCGCCGAAGTTCAGGCGCTGGTCGCCAAGAGCGCCTATGGCACGCCCCGGCGCAGCGTCGTCGGCTGGGATGGCGGGCGCCTGGCCATGCTGCTCGCCGTGCTGGAAGCGCGCTGCGGGATCAGCCTGTCGGGCATGGATGTCTACCTCTCGGTGGCAGGCGGCTATCGCATTGGCGAGCCAGCCGGTGACCTTGGCGCGGCCGCGGCGCTGCTGACCTCTCTTGCCGACACGCCGGTGCCCGACCGGACCGTATTCTTCGGCGAAGTGGCGCTGTCCGGCGCGGTGCGCCCGGTGGCCCGGATGGAACAGCGACTGAAGGAAGCGGCACGCCTTGGTTTCACCCACGCCTATGTGCCAGAAGGCAGTCCGACTTCAGTGGATGGCTTGACGATCACTCCAATTAAACGGCTTATCGACCTCGCCCACATTCTCGCTCCGGACGCCCAAAATGCTTGAGTCCATTACAGCTTTTGACGCCATCGCCGTTGCGGTCATCGTGATCTCGGCGATCATGGCATTTGCGAGAGGCTTCCTGCGCGAAATCGCGACGCTCGGCTCCTTCATCGCCGCCCTGGCCGCCGCGTTTTACGCCCGTCGCTTCTTCGCAGGCAGTGTGCGCACGCTGGTGCCGGAAGGGGTGGACCCGTTGCTCGGCGACCTCGCGCTCGTCGTGGTCGCGTTCATCATCGTTTATGTCCTGGTCGCCTGGTTTGGCCAGCGCCTGTCCAAGAACATCCAAGGCGCGGACGGGATCGGCATGTTCGACCATTTCGCCGGCCTGTTCTTTGGCATCGCACGCGGCGCCATCGCCCTTGTTTTCTTTGCCGTGCTTCTCAATCTTGCCCTTGATGAAAGCCGCATCCCGGACTTCATCCGGAACTCGATGACCTATCCGCCGCTTGCGGAAATGGCGGATTATGTGAACGACAATGCGTCGAAAGTCGGAAAAGATGTGCAAGCCGCCCTTCCCTCAGAGGGTAAAACAGGGCAATAGGCCCGTGTCGCAATACTGTTACTCAGGAGATGCGTCTCAAATGGTCCTTTTCGATCATGATGACGACAAGCCCCGCGAGGAATGCGGCGTCTTCGGTATCTTTGGAAATCATGAAGCCAGCCTGCTGACAGCGCTTGGTTTGCATGCCCTCCAGCATCGCGGGCAGGAAGCCTGCGGAATGATTACCTTTGACGGCAAGCGATTCCCCTCGGAACGTCATTTGGGCATGGTAGGTGAGCATTTCGGGGGTGACCTCCGGACGCGCCTGCCCGGCCACGCTGCCATCGGTCACAACCGCTACTCGACGCAGGGCCGCACCATGTTGCGGAACGTGCAGCCGATCTTCGCAGACCTCGCTGGCGGCGGGTTCGCGGTCGCGCACAATGGCAACCTCACCAATTCCCGCAAGCTGCGTCATGACCTCGTCAAGGATGGCGCGATCTTCCAGTCCACAATGGACACCGAAGTCATCCTGCACCTTGTGGCGCGCAGCACGGGCAAGGATTTCCTCGCACGTCTGGTGGACGCACTTCAGAGAATCGAAGGCGGCTACGCGCTGGTCGGCCTGACCGGCAAGAAGCTGGTCGGCGCACGCGACCCGGTCGGCCTGCGCCCGCTGATCCTCGGCAAGCTGGGCGACGCCTATGTGCTGGCGTCAGAGACCTGTGCGCTGGATATTATCGGCGCGGAATTCGTCCGCGAAGTCGACAATGGCGAAATCGTCGTCATCAGCGACAAGGGCGTTGAATCCTACCGTTTCGCGCCGCAGCGCCCGACCAGCCCGTGCGTGTTCGAATATGTCTATTTCGCCCGTCCGGACAGCATCGTTCAGGGCCGCTCCATCTATGAAGTACGCCGCCGCATGGGACACCAGCTGGCCGCCGAGACACCTGCCGATGCGGATGTCATCGTGCCGGTGCCGGATTCCGGCGTACCCGCTGCACTCGGATTTTCCGAAGCATCCGGCATCCCGTTCCAGATGGGTATCATCCGGAACCACTATGTCGGCCGAACCTTCATCCAGCCGACCCAGACAGGACGTCAAAGCGCGGTCTCCAAGAAGCACAGCCCCAATCGCGCCGTTCTGGAAGGCAAACGTGTCATTCTCGTCGACGATTCCATCGTGCGCGGCAACACGTCGAAAAAGATCGTCCAGATGGTGCGCGATGCCGGCGCCAAGGAAATCCATTTCCGCTCGGCCAGCCCGCCCATCCTGAACCCGGATTTCTACGGCATCGACATGGCCGCCAAGTCCGAATTGTTTGCAGCGATCCATACGCATCAGGAAATGGTCGAGGAACTGAACGTCGACTCGCTCGGCTTCTTGTCCGTGCCCGGCCTCTACACGGCCATCGGCGAGCCGCAGCGCAACCCGATGCAGCCGCAATTCTCCGACCATTGCTTCACCGGCGACTATCCGACGCCGCTGGTCGACAATGAACATGCGGAATCCGACAAGGAGCGCCAGCTCTCCCTGCTGGACGATGCCTAAGTCTGAAGGTTCAAGGCAAAAAGCCATGTCATCCCGGAAAATGCAGGGCATTTATCCGGGACCCAGTTCCGAAGAAGCAATTTCAGGCTGGGTCCCGGCTCTCCGCTACGCTTCGGCCGGGATGACAAGACAGGATGATACTCTCTATGACTGACACCCCCCGCCTCATCCTTGTTACCGGCGCCTCGCGGGGCATTGGCCGCGCCGCCGCGCTGGAGCTTGCCCGTCAGGGGAACATCGTCATCGCGGTGGCCCGCTCCAAGGCAGCGCTGCAAAAGCTGGATGATGAAATCCGCGCCGCCGGGTCGGAAGCCGTGCTTGTGCCGATGGATCTGAAAGACACCAAGGGCATCGAAACCCTCGGCAAGGTGATCGGCGAACGCTTCGGCCGACTGGACGGCCTTGTCGCCAATGCCGGCATTCTCGGCACGCTCGGCCCGGTTGAGACGTGCGGGCCGCGCAGCTTTGAGGAAACCATTGCGGTGAACCTCACGTCGAACTTCCACCTGATCCGGGCCATGTCGCCCTGGATGCATCAGTCGGACGCGCCGCGCGCCGTCTTCGTCACCTCCAGCGTGGCCCGCGCTCCGCGTGCCTTCTGGGGCCCCTACCAGGCCGCCAAGGCCGGGATGGAAGCGCTTGTCATTGGCTGGGCCGATGAGAATGAGAGCATGAAACTACGGGCGAACCTGTTCAATCCGGGTGGCACGCGCACCGGCATGCGCGCCGAGGCCATGCCTGGCGAGGACCCGATGACCCTTCCGACCCCGGAGGACGTCGCCGCCGAACTGGTCAAGCTGGTCAGCCCGGATGAGACGCGCACCGGCCAATTGGTCGCCTATCGTGAACTGGCCGGATCGAAGGGATAAGGCAGAATGGCGAAGGATGACCTCTTCCTCCTTCAGCCCCCCTTTGAAGACCCGGCCTATCCGGGTGAGATTTTCTATTGCTGGCACTGCATGCTGATAGAGGGGCTGATTACCACCTTCCCGCGCCTGGCCGAACAGATCGAGATCCACCGCATCGCCTGGCCTCGCCCCCGCGCCGACCTGGTCAGCCGTCTCGGATCTGGCAATCAGTCCCTGCCCGTGCTGATCCTGTCGGATACGGGCACGGGATGCCAAGGCGTCAAGCAGCATGATGACGTGCATTTCATCGACGACAAGGATGCAATTCTGACCGCGCTGACCCTTCGCCACGGGATTCCCACGCCGCATCCTTGAAGCTGCGGGCCAAGTCCGGCAGAAGTTGGCCATGTCCACCCATCTTTCTCCCGCCTCCCTGCGCCCCCGGTCTGCCACGCTGAAGGATCTACCAGCCCTGAAAGCCTGCGAGCAGGGCATCATCTCGGCCGAGCGCCCTTACGACCACACGCTGAAGCCGGATCCGATCAGCTATTATGATCTGGGCGAGCGTGTCCGCTCCGAGGATGCGGAAGTTGCCGTCATCGAGCTGGAGGGCGAGATCATCGCGACGGGCTATGCCGAGAAGCGCCCCTCGAAACCCTATGTCGCCTCCGAGCATCACGCCTTTCTGGGATTCATGTTCGTGCACCCGGACCATCGCGGCAAGGGATTGAACCGTATCCTGACGGACTATTTGCTCGACTGGGCCCGCAGGCGCGGCCTGACGGAAATCCGCCTGACCGTCTATAGCGACAATGACCCCGCGATCCGCGCCTACGAGAAAACCGGCTTCAAGCCCTACATCACCGAGATGCGGTTCAATCTCGACGAGTAAGCCTATTCCGGCGGCGTTGTCAGAACGAAACTCTCGCGCCCTGATATCTCGTCATACCAGGTCACGAGGTTTGGATGCGGCCCGCGCCAGTCGAGGTCCGGCAAGCGGAAATCGAGATAGCCAAGCGCACAGGCATATGTGATCCGCCCAAGGTCGAAGACTTTCCGGTCCGCCGCCACATCCTCTGCAATCTCATCCACACCGCGATGGATCGCTGCGGTCCAGCGATCCTGCCAGAAGGCCGAGCGCTCCGTTTCCGGTCGGCGGGATTCCATGACCAGGCTGAGTGCCGCATCCAGGATGCCATCGCCGAGCGCCTGCGCCGTCAACACCGCCCAGCGGCGGTCGCCATCCTTTGGCAGAAGCGCCTCCCCGGCGGCCTCATGGTCGAGATATTCGCAGATGACCGGACTGTCGAACAGGTGCGAGCCATCCTTCAGTTCCAGCGCGGGAATCTTGCTGAGCGGATTGCCGATCCGTGTGGCCGCATTCTCCGCCATCGGATCCGCGCGCTCCAGCGAAACGGCATCTTGCAAGCCCTGCTCGATAATCAGCACCCGTACCTTGCGGGCATAAGGGGACGTGGCAGAATAATAGAGCTTCATGGCATGCGCCTTCAGGTCTTGAAATGTTTGGACAGTTTGAGGCCCTGCCCCTGATAGTTCGAACCCTTGCCGCCATACAGGCCCTTCGGCCTGGACGCCATGCTTTCATAGACCAGCTTGGCGACCGGCTGGCCATGTTCGAGGATAAAGGGAACATCCCGCGAGCGCACTTCCAGCACGGCGCGGCTGCCGCCCGTATTGGTGCCGAAGCCCGGATCGAAGAAGCCCGCATAATGCGCGCGGAATTCGCCCAGCTCCGGCGCGATCGGCGCCATCTCAGCTGCCTCCATCGCGCCCACCTTCACCGTCTCGCGGCTGACCAGGATGTAGAATTCCTCCGGGTTCAGAACAATCCGGCCGTCGCGCGGCCAGACCGGCTCCCAGAACTGGCTCGCCTCATGCGCGCCAATCCCGCGCAGATCGACGATCCCGGAATGATGCTTAGCCCTGTAGCCGACCGGCTGGTCACCGGCCGATTCCAGATCAATCGAGACCACTTTCTCCTTCAGCGTTTCCGGCTTCTTCCGCTTGAAACGGATCTGCGCCAGCCGGTCACCGGGGCGCACCATGATCGGGAAGGTGCGCGGGCTGACCTCCAGATAGAGCGGCCCGGAATATCCGGTCGGCACTTCATCGAAGGCGCGCGAGCGATTGGTCACGAGGCGCGTGAACACGTCGATCCGGCCCGTGGAGCTTTTCGGATTGGCGCGCGCCGCAATCCCCGCCGGCAGGCGCAGCGATTCCATCAGGGGCACCAGGTACACGCAGCCCGTCTCCAGCACCGCGCCTTCCTTGGTCAAATCGATCCGGTGCATGTGGATGCCCGGTTCCTGCAACATCTCGGCGACGGTGCGGTCCTTGCCGGGCAGGAAGCTGGCCCTCAGCCGGTAGGCATCCTCAGCAAGACGAAGATCGAGGCTGGCCGGCTGGACCTGGCCCTCGTCCAGCGGCAGGTCTGACCGGATCGCCTCGGCGCCCACCAGCGCTTCAATCTCATGATCAGACAATACACCAGAATCGACGGCCATCACTTGCACCCCTTGCCCTCTCAGGCATAAGACGCACTGCAGGAAACACAAGGGACTAACGTGTCATGGCAGATGCACCGGGCGGCGACGGAAAAAAGAGCTGGAAACCCGCGACCAAAGCGGTGCGCGGCGGCCTGATGCGCTCCGAGCATGGCGAGATTTCCGAAGCGATCTACCTGACGTCCGGCTTCTCCTATGACAGCGCCGAACAGGCGATGCGCCGCATGGCCGGCGAGGAAGAGGGCTTTGTCTATTCCCGCTATGGCAGCCCGACCTGCGAGATGCTGCAGCAGCGACTCGCCCTGATCGAAAACGCCGAGACCTGCCGCGTGGCCGCGTCCGGCATGGGCGCAATCTCGACCGCGATCCTCGCGCCGCTGAAAGCGGGGGACCGCGTCGTGGCCGCGACGGCCCTGTTCGGCTCCTGCCGCTGGATCATCGCCAACCAGATGCCCAAATTTGGCATCGAAACCGTCTTCGTTGATGGCGCTGACCTTGAGGCCTGGGAGCGCGAGATCGCCAAGGGCTGCCAGCTCGTCCTGATCGAGAGCCCGGCCAACCCCCTGCTCGACGGCGTCGACATCGCGGCGGTCGCCAAGCTCTGCAAGGCCGCCGGCGCGATTCTGGTGGTCGACAATGTGTTCGCGACCCCCATCCTCCAGAAACCTCTGGAGCTCGGCGCCGATGTGGTCGTCTACTCGACCACCAAGCATATGGACGGTCAGGGCCGCGTGATGGGCGGCGCCATCCTGTGCGATTCGGCGCGGATGGAAGAAATCTACGATCCGTGGCTGCGCCATCTCGGCCCGGCCGCCTCGCCGTTCAATGCCTGGGTCGTGCTCAAGGGGCTCGAAACGCTTAAACTGCGCGTCGACCAGCAGACAAAAAATGCAGCGCGCCTCGCCGACGTAATTGCCGATCATCCGGCGATTGCCGCCGTGCGTTACCCGCATCGCGAGGACCATCCGCACTATGAAATCCACAAGCGCCAGATGAGCGCCGGGGGCACCATGATCGCCTTCTCGGTGAAAGGCGGACAGGAAGAAGCGTTCAAGCTTCTGAATTCATTGGAGCTTGTCGATATCTGCAACAATCTCGGCGACACCAAGTCCCTGGCCTGTCATCCCTCCTCCACAACGCACCGCGCCCTCAGCGATGAGGAGCAGGCCTCGATGGGACTTGACCGCAGCTGGATCCGGATGTCGGTCGGGCTGGAAGATTCTGACGATCTTGTAATGGATTTGACCCGCGCCCTTAACAGTGTGTGAACGAATTGGATTGAATTTCATCTAATGGGCAGACGGGTTCCTCCTCCACAGTACGAACATATCACCGACGGTGTTCGCATCCGCGTGCGTCCGAAATTCATGCATGATGAATCCGAGCCGGCCCGCGCCCGCTTCATGTGGTCCTATACGGTCGACGTGGAGAATGAGAGCGAGCAGACCTGGACCATCATCCGCCGTCACTGGCGCATCGTGGACGCAGAAGGCCGGCGTCAGGAAGTCGAAGGCGAAGGCGTGATTGGCCAGACCCCGACCCTCGGGCCGGGCGAACGCTTCAGCTATACTTCTGGCGCGCCCCTGGCGGCCCCGTCCGGCATCATGGGCGGCACCTATGACCTCAAGGGCGATGATGGCCGCGTGCTGATCGCGACCATCCCGATGTTCTCGCTGGACAGCCCGTACGAGACGTCGCTGCCCTGCTGATCTGTGCGATTATTCGCTAGCCCTTGATCTCTGCCTTGATCGCATCGTTCAGACGGGTGCGATCCGCACCCTCGATGAATTCATTGCCGATCAGGAAGCTTGGCGTTGCCTCCACCCCAATGGCACGGGCGAGCTGCTTGGACTCCGACAGCTTGCGCTGGATGTCGATGGAGCGCATGTCGGCGCGCATCTTCTGGACATTCATGCCCACATCCTTGGCCACTTCGTCGAGCTTGGCTTCGGTCAGATCGTCATTGTTCTTGATTGCCATCAGCGCGAGGTGAAATTCGCGATACTTGCCCTGCTTGCCGGCGGCCAGCGCGGCGAGCGAAGCGGTTTCGCTGATGCCGCCAAAGATCGGCAGTTCCTTGAACACGACCCGGACATTGCCATCATAGTCTTCCGGCAGTTCCTGCACCCACTCGACCGAGCGCTTGCACCAGCCGCAACGATAGTCGAAGAACTCGACAACCGTGATCTCTGCATCGGCCGGGCCGATGAAATAATCGCCTTCATTATTGTAAATCGCATCGAAATTGCTCGCGATGGCCTTCTGCGCTTCCTGGGAAGCATCGGCTTTCTGCTTGGCTGCCAGCTTGATCAGCGCTTCCTCGATGATTTCCGGATTCTCGAGAATGTATTCCCGCACGACTTGCTCCATGGCTTCGCGATCGGCGGCGGGCGCCGATTTGCTCTCGGCGCAGGCGGGGGTCAGGGCGAGCGCGGCCATGGCGGCCGTCATCATGGTCAGTCTGAAAGTCATGCAAGAAGGTTCCTGTCGTGTCAGGTCAATATCGATTCAGATCAGATATACGGCCTGATGGGCGCGCGTCCATTGGGCCTGACACAAAGTTGATCGGGCGCTATTCCACCGTGAGCGAGAAACGCGGGCGGCGGCGATACATGTCGCGATTGTCCGGATTGTTGGCATCCGTCACCAGGAGGATGTCATCCGCGCGGCGATAATCCGGTGTGCCGGGCTCCAGGCTCTGCACGGCGAAGTGCGCAAACCGGTTCGCCCGCACAATGTCGCCAACAGCATAGGCCGACTCGGCCGTGGCCAGCTGGGCATCTGCCCGACGTCCCTGCTTCTCGTAGGTGATGGCCAATTGCGCCCAGGCGAATGCATTGTTCGGCTCCGCGATCAGCGCGTCGTGCAATGCCTTTTCAGCCGCCTCGACATCGCCCGGCTCGTCCCGTGCATTCAGGGAACGGGCAAGGTTGATCAGCAGCAGGGGTTGGCCCGGCTTCAATTCGAGCGATTTCTCGTGCGGCTCCACCGATTCGGCGGCCCGGCCGCTTTCAAACAGGATCTGGCCCTTGAGCTCCCAGAAATACGGGTTCTCAGGATCCTCCTCCAGCAATGAATTAATCTCGATGAGCGCCCGATCGATATCGGACGCCTGCATGGCCGCGATCGAGCGGGCATAGCGGGCCGGCTGGCTCTGGTCACTGGCCGGATATTCCCGCGCCACCTTGTTCGGCGTATCGAGGAAGCCGATCAGCTTGGCGCGCATCATCTGGTACTGGTGCAATTCTCGGTCCGTTTCCGGCGTGTCCATCATGCCGGAATCCTCGGCCAGCTGGCGCACGGTGCGGATCCGGTCCGAGGCGAGCGGGTGCGCCCGGAAATAGGGATAGCGCCGCGCACTGGACAGAACTTCCTGATAGCGGAAATTCTCGAAGAATTCGACAATGCCGCGGGGCGACTGGCCGAGTTGCGTCAGGTATTCGACCGCCGCCGCATCTGCCGTCGCTTCTTCCGACCGTGTGTGCGTGAAGAAGTTCAGCGCCGCAAATTGCTGCGACGAGCCGATCAGGGCCGCGCCGGCCCCGCCTTCGCCGGCCGCCATGGCCAGAATGCCAAGACCGATGGAGAGCAGCGCCGGGCGCATCGCGACACCGGCGGCGCGCGAGCGGCTGACCGAGTGGCCACAGGCGATGTGACAGGTCTCATGCCCGATCACGCCCTTGATCTGCAGCGAGGAATCCGCCGCGATGATCAGGCCGGTATGGATATGGATGTTCTGGCCGTTCGCCACGAAGGCGTTCAGGGACGGATCATTGATCAGGTACAGGCCGACATCATTCGGCTTCAGGCCCGCCACGTCGAGAATGGGGTCTGTCCATTCCCGCAAGGTCTCCTCGATCTCCGCATCGCGGATGAGGCTCTGGGCCGTGGCACTTGCCGCCATCATCGCGGCGAGCGCGGCGGTTACGGCCAGTTTCAGGAAATTTCGCGCCATGCAAAGCGCCTCCTGTTGATTGCATCTACATCCCTGATTTTATGGGACGCCTATACGATTGGCGAGGGTTTCCTCGCACTATAACGCATTTGTCAGGAATCGGCTGACTGGAAGATGAATGTCAGGGCCGGGTCGAGGCGGATTCCGATCTCGGCCCCGGTCTTCGGCGCCGTAATGCGCGGCACCAAGGCCGTCAGGGCCTGTCCCTGGCAATCGAGCAGCAGGCGGCACAGCGGACCGGTCAGCTGGCTGGCGGTGACTTTGGCGCGAACCGGCGAGCCCTCATCCTGCACCACACCTTCCGGGCGTACGATCAGTTCCGCTCCAGCCGGCACGGCCTGCCCGGCAAGCCCCTCGGGCAAATCGGCCGCGCGAATACGGCTCACCGGGCCGAGCGCTGCAGCAATCGCAGCACTTTCCGGCTTCATGTAGACATCTGCGGCCTTGCCCTGCTGCAGCAGGCAGCCGCCCTGCAGGATGGCGATACAGTCGGCGCTTTCGAGCGCTTCGGTCGGGTCATGCGTCACCAGGAGCGCCGGAATGCCCGCCTCCCGGATCGCCGCCAGCGCCGTATCGCGCACACTGCCCCGCAGCGCCGGATCGAGGCCGGAGAACGGTTCGTCCATCAGGATCGCCGCCGGTTCCGGCGCGAGTGCGCGGGCAATCGCGACGCGCTGCTGCTCTCCGCCGGAGAGTTCATGCGGGAAGGCGTCGGCCCGGCCCGTCAGGCCCAGCCGCTCAAGCCATTCCGCGGCAATCGTGCGCGCTGCTTCCTTGCCCCGTGATTTCAGGCCGAAGGCAACATTCTGCGCCGCAGTCAGATGTGGGAACAGCGCGAAATCCTGGAAGATCAGGCCGATCCGGCGCTTTTCGGCGGGCACCGTCTTGCCCGGCCTCGAAAGCAATTGGTCTCCCAGGCGGATCTCGCCCTCGTCCAGCGGCTCCAGGCCGGCAAACAGGCGCAGCAAGGTCGACTTGCCCGCGCCCGACCCGCCGAGCAGGGCCGTGATGTCTCCCGGCTCAAGATCGAGGCTGACCCCTTCCACCACGGCGGTGGGGCCGTAGCGGCGGGTCACATTTGTGGCGATCAGATGCGCGCTCATTGGGTGTCCCCCGGACGCGAATGGCTGAGCCGCCACGATAGCAGGATCACGGGCAACAGGCCCGCCAGCGTGATCAGCAGGGACGGCAAGGCCGCCGCCGCCAGCCGCTCATCCGTGGCATAGGCATTCGCCCGCACCGACAGCGTGTCCCAATTGAACGGCCGCAACATCAGGGTTGCGGGCAATTCCTTCAGGGATTCAACAAACAGGATCAATGCACCAGCCATGGCGCCTGATAGCGCGACCGGCAGGTCAACGGAAACCGCGCGGCGCAGCGGCGAGGCGCCAAGGCTCTCGGCGGCATAGCCCATCGAAGCGGGCGCCCGGCCAAGCGCCGCGACCATCGGCTCCGCGCCGGAGGTCGTGAACCGGCTGGCATAGACCCAGGCGAGTGCGATGATTGCCCCCGCCCCGGTCAGCGTGATGCCGAGATAACCCATCACCAGCAGCGCGCCGAGCGCGAGAACGGCGCCCGGAATGGCGTAGCCGGTCGAGGCCATCAGCCGCGCAAAGCCCGCGATCAGTCCGCTCTGCCGGGCCGTCAGCGCGATCACCATGGCCAGCACGAAGGCCAGCGCTGCGCCCGAACCGGCAAGGATCAGCGTGTTGACCAGCGCCCGGCCAATCGGCGCAATCTGGCCCTGCGATTCCATGACCAGCCAGATGAGACGCGACATGGGCAGGACAAAGGTTGCGAGGAACAGGAGCGCGCACGCCGCCATCGCCCCCAGCCCGGCCCAGCGCGGCAAGCGCGTGCGGGATACGTTGCGCCAACGGGTCGAGCTTTGCTGGCTGCCGGCGCGTCCCCGCGTATGCCGCTCTGTCAGGATCAGCGCGATCACGATCACGACCAGAACCAGAGCGAGCCGCGCCGCAGCCGCCGGTTCCCCGAAACTCTGCCAGGCGCGCACGATGCCGAAGGTCAGGGTCGGCACGCCGAGATATTCGGCGGCGCCATAGTCTGCGGCCGCTTCCATCAAGGTCAGCGCGAGCCCTGCCGCAATCGCCGGACGGGCTGCGGGCAATGCCACCTGCCAGAACCGGCGCGCACTGCTCGCCCCCAGGCTGCGGGCCGCTTCCAGCGCGCAGACCGATTGCGAGACAAATGCCGCCCGCGCCGTCAGGTAGACATAGGGGTAAAGCGCGCAGGTCAGCACGAAGGCGAGCCCCGGCAGGCTGCGCATGTCCGGGAACCAATAGTCGCGCGCCGTCCAGCCGGTCGTCTCGCGGATTGCCACCTGGAACGGCCCCATCAGGCCCATCAAATCGGCATAGGCATAGGCCAGCACATAGCCCGGCGCGGCGAGCGGCAGGATCAGCAGCCATTCGAACAGGCCCCGTCCCGGAAACTGGTACATCGTCACCAGCCACGCCGCCGGCACCGCAACCGCCAGGGTCATGAGGGCGGTTAATGCCAGCGTGCCGAGCGTGCCGGTCGTGTAGCCCGTCAGCAGCGTGTCGCGGATGTGGCTCCACGCCTCGCCGCCGCCATTCAGGACCCCTGCCAGTAGCGTGACGACAACCGGCACAGCAATGATCAAGCCCGCCAATAAGGCGGGCCCGTCAATGCTTCTGAACCGAAAGCTGCGTATGGCGGTGTAGGCGCTCAAGCGGGGTCAGTTCCATCCTGCGCGGTCATAGATCGCCTGCGCCTCGGCCTGGTTTTCTCCAAGCTTGTTGAGCGAGAACACGCTTTCCTTGAAATCAGGCGGCAGGCGGTCGAGCCCTTCCGGCATCTCGGCGCCAGCGACCAGCGGGATTTCCTTGGTCTCGGTGGTCAGCAGGAACTGGCCCTCCTCGGTGGCCAGCCATTCGATGAACTGGATGGCGGCCTCCTTGTGCGGCGCATGGGCGGCAACGCCCGCGCCGGTGACGTTCACATGCGCGCCCCAGCTATCCTGCTGCGGGAAGGACAGCATGGTCTTCTCGACCGATTTGCGCTGGGCATCGGAGCCTTGCGTCATGCGCACCCAGTAATAATGGTTCACCAGCGCGACCGAGCACTGGCCGGCGGCAATCGCCTCGATCTGGCCGGTATCGCCGCCCTGCGGAGGCCGCGCGAAATTCGCCACGACGCTGCGCGCCCAGGCTTCCGCCGTATCCTTGCCCAGCCGGTCGATCAATTCGCCCATCAGGGAGAGATTGTAGATATTCGTGCTGGAGCGCATGCAGACTTCGCCCTCGAAATTCGCGCTGGCGAGGTCGGCATACTCATCCACCTGTTCCGGCTCCACACGGGTCGGATCATAGACAATCACGCGCAACCGTTTGGCCAGACCATACCAATTATGGTCGGGATCGCGGAAATGTTCGGGAATGCGCTCCAACAGGACGTCCGACTCGATGGGCTGCATCAGGCCGGCCGCCTTGAACCGGTAGAGTGTGCCAGCATCGGACGAAATGATGACGTCCGCGGGGCTTTTGTCGCCCTCGGCCTTCATCGCTTCGAGCAATTCGGCGGCGCCGGACTCACGGAACCGGACCTGGATTCCGGTCTCGGCCTCGAAGCGTTTGTAGAGTTCCTTGTCAGAATCGTAGTGCCGCGCAGAATATACATTCAGCACGCCGGTTGGCTCTGCCGGCGGTGTAGCCGCAGCTTCAGGCTCCCCCGAAGTCCCCGACGGGCCTCCACAGGCAGAAAGGAAAACGCAGGCGGCGGCCAGGGGCACATACCATTTCATGGAACAAACTCTCTCTCAGGGGCATTGATTTCCTGTTCAATCACAGTTGAGAATGGATCGCAACAAACGAGATGCGCGACGTTTTTGCCCGATTTTTGCACAGACCCCCAGAAAGGCCGGCAAAGCGCATGAATCTCATGTTGCATTGCACAAATAACGGTAACGATATGGGCATACAAAACGTGTCCGCCAAAATGGACCAAAAAAATAATCAGGTGGTTGAGGGATAAGTATGAGTGATATCGTGGTGAATCTGCATCTCGGCTCCCCGGAAGAAGATGCACTCCTGTCAGCAACGCTGGACGCTTTTGTCATCGAACAGCTTGACCGGGAAACCGATGAAGGCCCGGAAATGATGGTGCGGACCGCTGTCCGGCCAACGGGAGAATTCTGCAAGGAAATCGTCTTCCAGAGCCAGAAATGGGCCGAAGCCTTCCAGACCTATTGGGAAAGCCAGAAAATGCAGGTCTCCGCCGCCTGAGCGTTCTATTCCGCTGCGGGATCGCCTAGATAGCGCCCATGACCTGCGCCGCCCGCCCCACCCTGTCCGCCCCCCGCATCGCGATTGCCGGGGCCGGCATCATTGGCCTCAGTTGCGCGCTGGAACTTGCCCGGCGCGGCGCGACCATCACCCTTTACGATCCCAACACACCCGGACGCGGCGCGAGCTGGGCCGCCGCTGGCATGATTGCCCCGGCCTTCGAAGCCGCCTCCGAACCGGGTGTTCACCCCAAACTGTTCGACCTCTGCCTTGAAAGCGCCCGGCTCTGGCCCGGCTTTGCCGCCCGTCTGGAAGCTGACAGTGGCAAGCCGGTGGGCTATGCGCCAGGGCCGTCCCTGGCCGTCGCGGCGGACCCCGCCACAGCCCGGCATCTGGACGGCATTCTGGAAACATTGGCGAAGCGCGGCCTTCCGGGCGACCGGCTAGACGTGGACGCCGCGCGCGCGATCGAGCCCTCCCTCTCGCCGGACCTGCTTGGCGCCCTGCGGCTCGAAACCGATGGCCATGTGAACAATCGGGCCGTGGTCTCTGCCCTGCTTCTTCTCTGCGAGCGCCACCTCGCGATCACGCTGGAGCCCACGCCCGCCCCGCTGCACTCGCACGGCAGCACGCTGGACAGTGACGGCCATGACCTGATCCTCGTCACCGCCGGCTGGCAAAGCGGCGCCCTGAAAGTCACCGAGCATGGCCAGCAAGTCAGCCTCGTGAACTGGGACACTTCGCTGGACGATATCGACACCTATGGCGGCCAGATGCTGTCGGTGGAACGCCGGGCCGACCATCCTGCCACCACGCTGCGCGCCGGCCCCATCTATATGGTGCCGCGCGGCAACGAACTCGTGATCGGCGCCACGATGGAACCGGGCCGCACGACCGGTATGCCGAATACGGATGATATTGCGGGCCTGTTGTCAGACGCGGCGCAAATCGTGCCCTCACTGGCCGATGCCTGCATCACTTCCACCTGGTCCGGTGTGCGGCCCGGCACGCCCGATTTCGCACCCTTTCTCGGTCGCACCCGCCAGCCCAACATGTTCGTCGCCGCAGGGCATTACCGGAACGGTATCCTGCTGACGCCGATCACGGCGCAGATCATTGCAGACCAGATGCTGGGGACGGAGCCCGGCGACCTTGCCAGCGCCTTCGCACCGTCCCGCGCCCTTTCGGCCCAGGCCTGATTTTCCTTGAACTCAGCGCAGGAATGCGTATGTAAACGGTTCGATCCGCAGAGAAACCAATGGAGGCCAAAGACATGGATTACGCAAAGCCCAATGCTTCGCTGACCCTTTCCATGATCGCACGGCCTGCCCATGTCTTCCTGTCTCACGCTCGAATCCCTTGCCCTCACCACGCCTGACGGCACGCCGCTCTTTGACGGCCTGACCCTGTCGCTCGGCCGCGAACGCATCGGCCTTGTCGGCCGCAATGGCTGTGGCAAGTCCACCCTGTTGCGCGCCATTGCCGGCGATGTGGAGCCTGCACGCGGCAGCCTGTCCGTGCACGGCCGCCTAGGCCGCCTCGCCCAGATCGCGGACGAGACCCAGACCGTATCAGAAGCGCTCGGTGCGGCAGACGGCCTTGCCCGGCTTGCGCGCCTGGCCGCGGGTGAAGGCTCACTGGAAGATGCCGATTTGGCCGACTGGACACTGGAGTCCCGCCTCGAATCCGTTCTGGCATCAACTGGCCTCCGCGACATGCCATTGGACACCGTCCTGTCCCGGCTCAGCGGCGGCGAGCGTACGCGAGTCATGATCGCCCGCCTGTTGCTGGAAGAGCCTGATGTGTTGCTGCTGGACGAGCCGACCAACAATCTTGACACGGATGGCCGTGCCGCAATCGCCAAGCTCCTGCAGGATTGGCGCGGCGGCGCGCTCATCGCCAGCCATGACCGCCACCTGTTGGAGCAGATGGACCGGATCGTGGAATTATCCCCCATAGGCGTGACCGTGTTCGGCGGCGGGTGGAGCGAATTCCGCGAAGCCCGCGACGCTGCCCGCGCACAGGCCGAAGCTGATCTCGCCAGATCCGAAACCGCCCTGCGCCGCACACAGGCCGAAGCCCAGCGCGCAAAGGAAAAACAGGACCGGCGCGACAAGGCGGGCCGTGCCGCCCGCGCAAAGGGTGATGCCCCCAAGATGCTGCTCGACAAACGACAGGAACGCGCCGAGGCCACCGCCGCACGGGGCAGCGACCTTGCCAGCCGCCAGACCAACGAGAGCGCCGACGCTCTGGAAGCCGCCCGCGCCAGGGTCGAGATCACCGCGCCCATCACGATGGATTTGCCGCCGGTTCACCTGCCCCGGTCAAAGGACATCCTGCGCGTGACCGAGGCCGTCGCCGCCTTCGGCGACCGCCCCCTGTTCGGCCCGCTCAGCTTCGACATAAGAGGACCCGAGCGGATCGCCCTTGCCGGCCCGAATGGCGCCGGAAAGTCGACGCTGATGCGCATGATCCTTGGCGAGATCGCCCCCGCCGCCGGCATCGTCGACCCGCTCACGCGCCGCATCGCCCGGCTCGACCAGCATGTCAGCCTGCTGCCCTCGGGCGGCTCGATCCTCGACGCGATCAGGGCCGTCCAGCCTCACCTGACAAAGAATGAAGCCCATGCCGCCCTCGCCCGCTTCGCCTTCCGGAACGAGGCTGCGCTGCAATCCGTCACAACGCTCAGCGGCGGGGAACGCCTGCGCGCCGGCCTCGCAGCCATCTTCGCCGCGCCGGAACCGCCGGAGATGCTCCTGCTGGACGAGCCGACCAATCATCTCGACATGGACACGATTGAAACGCTGGAGACGGCCCTCAAAGCCTATGATGGCGCCCTCCTCGTCATCAGCCATGACCCGGCCTTCCTCACAGCCATCGGCATCACGCGCACAATTGCGCTCCCCTGACGCAGGGCAATCGCTGGACGGGCCTGCATGGCCGCCTTAAGTCTGGCCCTCAGGAGGATTACGTCACATGCACCAGATCGCGCCGATGAGTGAAGATCAGGCCGCCATCAAGGCCGCCGTCGAAAAAACGCTCGAACCCTTTGGGGACGAATACTGGGCGAAGACCGACGAGACCGGCGACTGGCCGGAGGAATTCTGTGACGCCATGGCCGCAGGCGGCTGGCTGGGCATTGCCTTCCCGGAAGAATATGGCGGCGCGGGCCTCGGCCTGACCGAAGCCGCGCTGATGATGCAGACGGTCACGCGCACCGGCGCGGGCTTCTCCGCCGCCTCCGCCATCCATCTCAACATCTTCGGGCCGAAGCCGCTCGAACGGTTCGGCAATCCCGAGCAGAAGCGCGAGAATTTGCCCAAGATCATCTCGGGCCAAGAGAAGATGTGCTTTGCCGTGACCGAGCCGAATTCCGGCCTCGACACGTCCAGTCTCGAAACCAAGGCCGAGCGGACGAATACCGGCTACACGATCAATGGCCGCAAGATCTGGACGACCGGGGCCCAGCGCGCCGACAAGATCCTGATCATTGCGCGCACCACGCCCAAGGACCAGTGCGCCAAGCCGTATCTCGGCCTCTCCCTGTTCTACACCGACCTCGACCCGAACAAGATCGAGCGCCAGCCGATCCCGAAAATGGGCCGCAAGGCTGTGGAGTGCAACATGCTCTACATTGACGGGCTGGAAGTGCCGAAGGACCACCTGATCGGCGAGGAAGGCGAAGGCTTCAAATACCTGCTTCAAGGCCTCAACCCGGAGCGCGTGCTGTTCGCGGTGGAATCCATCGGGCTCGGCTTTTCGGCGCTGGAACGGGCGGCGAATTACGCCAAGGAGCGCGTCGTCTTCGGCCGCCCCATCGGCCAGAACCAGGGCATCCAGCATCCGCTGGCGAAATCCTGGGCCGAACTCTCCGCCGCCGAACTGCTCGCCTACAAGGCCGCCGGGCTCTATGACGCCGGACAGGATTGCGGGGCCGAGGCCAATTCCGCGAAATATCTTGGCACCGAAGCCGGCTTCCGCGCCTGCGAGACTGCCGTCCTGACGCATGGCGGTATGGGCTACGCGAAAGAGTACCATGTCGAGCGCATGATGCGCGAAGCCATGCTCGCCCGCATC